>Ga0302313_10000120_pt1 | contig 71865 bp, 50 predicted proteins | sample III_Palsa_N2_2_FD_200454 | JGI IMG/M metagenome (GOLD analysis project Ga0302313, IMG submission 200454) | Peat permafrost microbial communities from Stordalen Mire near Abisko, Sweden - III_Palsa_N2_2 | ecosystem: Environmental > Terrestrial > Soil > Palsa > Peat permafrost | place: Sweden...
TCCTCTGAATACCCCCAGCACGGGAAATGTGCGTAGCGACCTGATTGCTTTGCTGCAACAATTCTCAAAAGAACGCGCGCTGTTCGCAGCCTTCTTCTCTTTGCAAATGAGTGAATACTTCTCGGAAACGAACACCAGCATGACCGATCTGAGGACGAGTGTGCTCCTGGGCGATCACAGCCAGCTCTCAGTCGTGCTTGCACGAGGAATAGATCGCGGTGAGATCGATCGAAGCAAGCTGACGCCCCGGATTGCGTCGCTGCTCCCTGATTTGTTGCGGCACGAGGTCCTGATTACCTTAAAACCAGTCTCCAAAGCCGTCATTACGGAGTTCGTCGACGACATCTTTCTGCCATTGGTCCGCCCGAAACCGGCGCGCGAAAAGAAAAAGTAAAGATGCGACAGCAAAAGCGGAAAACCTAAACATCCGCATCTTTGTTCCCAAACGGCGTTACTGAGATGGTCCGCCGCTTGATCACCCGCTTTGCATTGGGTGATCTTGTAGGCAGGTTCAAGGAGGATCATCGACATGCAGATTCGCTCCGTACGGATTGATCTAGGCAAGACTACCTTTCACTCGGTGGCCTTGACGATAACGGTGAGGTGCCGTTGAAGAAGAAGTTCAACCGGAAGCAGCTCATCACCTTAACCGCCAACCTGCAGACTTCCCCGGTCGGCATGGAGGCCTGCGCCGGAGCTCACTTCCTCGGTCGTGCGTTGCGAGCACAGGAGCAAGACGTGAACTTGACTCCAGCTCAGTTCTTGAAGCCGTTTGTGCAGTCCAACGAGAACGACTTCCTGGGTGCCGAAGGCCTCGCTGAGGCGGTGGATCGTCAGAACATGCGATTCGTGCCGATAATGACCAGCTTGACCTGCAAGCGAGCTATCGATCCGTCTCCACCAACATCAATATCGAGAAATACCCAGCGGAATGAAACTTGCGACGTTCGCCCAATCTGGGCTCGGGTTAGCCAACTTGCTCCAAAGGAGACTTTCCGGGCGATCTGCGAACGTCTGGAGTCAACAACTGCCGCCCTCATCATTTCTGGCTCTAGTCAAAGATTCTATTGCGGTTCCGCATTCCGATCTTAATCAATCACGCTTTCATGACCCTTTGGGGGCTCGGCACGTATGAAACGGCCTTTGATTCGAGAAGCAGAGAAGTCGCACAGGGCGATAACAAACATCACCAGAACACCAATGCAGAGCAAGGGAGCCAGAATGACTACAAGGAATGTTATACCTGCGCGATTAAGCATGTATGCATGTGGAAACACTACATTCGCCGTCTTCCCGAGTGAATTTTATGAAGAGACGATGCAGAGCCGTGATTAGTTGCTCGGATGCGGTTAGACCAATCTCTTTTGATTGGCGATGTCCCTTGCCGTCTTATTTTGTCGCTCGTGCAACATGCTGAAAATGGACACGCACTCGGCCTACCGGACAGGAGACAACCTGCATGGGGCCGTACCATCGCGGGAAATAAAGCCGCCTGGCACGCAAACAGCCTTTCGGCCGTCAGCGGCTGGATGTATTGGCTCGCCGCCGAGAGAACTTCGCCATCTTCGACTTCACACTCGATAACCTGGATATGCAGACGATCATGGCCCTCAATCTCAATCGCAGCCAGTTTCCCGAGTGGAAGAGGGGCGCCGGCGCGAGATCCGTAAACCAAAAGTCTGTGAAGGGCGCAATGTTAGGCGCCATGAACCAATGTGCTTGCCCATTTGCGTCAACAGCCCACCATTGGGCAGTCTTAGGTGCGCCGTTCCAATCGACGCCAATATGCATACAGTCTCCGGTAGCAATATACAGAATCGCAATCGCGTTTCAGGTCGGTTTCCACGGGCCACCAGGCTCCCCTTGGCGTGAGAGCGATACGACTTTAGGTGGAATGGCCTCAACGCATGAATTGACCTGTGAGCGGAAACAGTTGCATGCGTTTGGTGACACGTTCTTGGGCTTCTGGACTCATCACGGATGCTTCTCGAATTTGCGGCCAAGTGTTTACTATTCGCTCCGCGGTCTGCATGGCGGCATCTAAAATCTGGCGCTCGGGAACAGGAATCTTTGCAGCGAATCGTGCGAGAAGCTCCAGGTCGAATTTGCGTACATCTTTCTCTTTGGATACGGAGAGGGCCATCGTAAAGTCGTCGAGATAGGCGATGGTGGACACAAAATCATAGGCAGGCGAAAGTTTAGGAGTTCTTCCGTCCTCGTAGAGAAGCGTCCAATTCTTGAGGTGCATGTCAGCGTTGCCGATAGCCGCGCTAAAAACGAGGCGGCTGACGAACTCTTTCACCGCTTCCAAGTCTCCGATACTCGCAAGATCCCTCGCCATGTTTCCATAGCTGTAGTTGTCGTACTTCTGTTCAGGAAATTGCTTGTAGAGCTGATTGAAGTCCTCCATGTGGATGCGGGTGTTCTGCTGCGTGCGATCGAAGCGGCGCACCCAGAGCGAATTTGCCTTGACTCGGAATGTCTCAGGTAGTCCTTCAATCTGTTCCGTAGCAACGAGGCCCGTTTCCGCTGTTTTGATGCCGACAGCACGCGCGAACTGCATCATAGAGTGCTCATTCTCAGGCACGAGCGGATAGCGCTGCGACGGAAGTTTGACAATCCAATGTCCTCCCCGACCTTCGACCGGAATTGTCAATCCCCTGTCTGGAGAGCCGGCGGCGGAGAACTTCATTTGGACTCCAGCAAGGGAAAACCTCAGCGGCTGGTCCTCTCGGGTTGGGTCCTGAGGTGTCGGGTCCTCCTCATATTCCTCCGGTGGGGGACCCTCCTCCTCGGAGCGTACGACTACGGCACCGGGAAGATCTTCACCAAGGAGTTGCAGCAGGGGCAAATCCCGGACTTCTTTTACGTTCACCCGTCTAGCAACATAGCGGCGCAAATCTTCCTCTGGGAGAAGATTGGAAAAGAAAGGGGCGACCTTGGTCTGGGTCTCCACCGTGGCTGAGTTTAGCGCTCCTTCAGCATTGAGAAAGGAAAGACTGAGGACAGGTCGATCAGGGATCTCGATATAGCCTTCATCGAAAACAAAAATGTTTCTGTCATTTGGCAATTCGGTGATGCTGCCGACAAGTGTTTGCCCAAGCCAAACAGAAAGCCTCGCTAAAGGACGCTGTTTACTCATCGCTGTCCTCCTCTACATCTTCAGGATCGTTGCCTACCAATCCGGGGGGAGTACTGGGCGAAGACGAATGTTCATGAGCGCTGAGCAGATGTCTAACTGCTGGCAAAAGGCGCACCGGGACTGGAACGATCTCAGTACCGAGACTTCTTGACACCTGCACTACACTGGAAAGGCGTGGGTCATCCAAACCGGCCTCAAGGCGAGCAATTTGAGACTGTGTTTTGCCACTGAGTTCAGCAACTTGGGCTTGGGAAAGTGCCAGTTTGCGACGGCGGTCACGGATCGTTCGGCCCCACAATTTAGATGCGGTCTCCATACTGAATACAGTATAACTCAGCGGTTATTATGGCGTAATCGAAATATTTAGATCGGACGGATCTTTTGGGGAGTCGCCGTGTATATATCAACTCCAAGCCAAATCCCAGATTGGGAAGGCGCGGAGAAATTGGGCTCAATCCTATGAGATTCAACCCCAAACCAACCCAACGCAAGAGAAACGAAGAATTCCTCTCCTCTATTTTCAGCGACTTAGCATTACTTGAAGCTACCGACCCATCGAAGGTTCGCACTACCTCATCCACAACGCTTTTGTAGCCTCTGTCGAACACACCATCGCCAACGGTGATCTCCGCTCCGACGCCGACCCCAACGACTTCGTCCGTGCCCTCTTGGGCATCTTTCACACCACCCCTTCACCCGGCTGGGAGCCCCGCGCCCGCCGTCTCGTCGACATCCTTACTGCTGGTTCGAGTCCAACGCTCAAGCACCTTTGCGCTCCGCCCTGCACACAGCAAAAATAGCAATGCCCTGGGTCTATCCATCTAAAGGCACGAGTGGGTCACAATGCAGGCAATGCCGGAGACACCTTGGGGCGCACTCTCCTTCGCACACCTGCGCCAAGACGCTGGCTTCGGCGTCAACATTCGCATAATGCGCGTCTCTCACGCGCAAGCCTACCTCGCCTGGGGCGCCGGTTCGGGGCCTTATCTCGGGTACAACCTAGTCAAGCAATTCTAATGAGTGTCATCTCCTGCCACAAGTCCATCCACTGTCGTCATCCAAACGACCTTTGGGAATCACATATTGAGAGCTGCCATTCCAACGGCCTTTGGGTTCTTCAACCCAATTCCAACCCACCGAAAGAAATCCCCATGCGTATTTTCAACAACTTAGCGCTCTTTAAAGCTACCGACTATGCCATCTAACTCGTTGATAATACGATTGTTACGTCACTCATAACCCAAAGGTCGTAGGTTCAAATCCTACCCCCGCAACCATTTACGGGAAGTTCAACCCATTCCCAACTCATCGAAACGGGCGCCCCTGAGCGCCCGTTTCCCATTTTTGTGCCTACAAATCCAGCCGGCCCAGAGCTACCTGGCAGATCTACCAACCATTAGCTCTTTTGCGACCTTGCTGTTCACCCGCCGCTGGTTCTCCATCGGGGCCCCCATACTGCTGCAATGTCGAGATTTGAGCATGGCGAACCAGCTTTTGCTGGACATCCAGCGGGGCGTCGGTGCCGCTCAGCAGGGTCCGGTAGGTGTGCCGAAATGTATGCCATCCAACTACTGCCTACTGCCGAATTTGTTCTCAGTTGCAGCTTGGCGACGCTCGCTATGGACTGGGATGACATGACGCTTTCCACGATTTTGATCAACTTCTGTGCATGCCGTCCCGGGAGACGCCCCGCAACGAGGGCACGCCACAAGACACATCCCGCGCGGCGGATGTAGTCCTGCTGAATTGGAGAAGCATGATAAGAACGTCCGGTCGCGGGTTTGGAAACAATAGACTGGAACCGTTCGACCTCCGTTTGATCTCAAGGAGTATCGTTGCGAAGTCTGGACCGAGCGGCAGTTCGTCCTCTGAGTATTCCGTCTTGACCGGACCGATGCGTCCGTGGACTAGTCCCTCCTTTACCTTCATGTCTCGCCGCAGGGAACGCTGGCCGAGCGAATGCGTGCGGGAGGCGCCGGGATCTCTGGGTTCTACACGCGCACAGGTGTGGGCACTCTCGTCGCCGAAGGAAAGCCTACCGCGACGCGAACCAGCCCAGATCTTTCGCCTTGTAGGAGTCGGCCTCAGCAACTTCCAAAGCGCCGAGGAAAACCCACCGGCGCCAACGGGGCCTTTGCTGAACCTGGAGTAAGACAAGCGCACTGGATAGCTACCAGGGCTTCCACGGAATCGCCGCTGAAACAGCCCGCCTTCGCGACAGCCGCCATGATTCGGAATTGGCCATTCCTTGATAAATAAAGGGCTTTCGCGATCTCAGCCTACAGAAGCGGATCCTAACCTTTTCCGGCGCGGCCCCTGAGTTTCCGCTTGACATCCTTCACTCGCCACCCGTAAAGTGAACGGCCAGTAAGGTATTGAGGTCTCCGCTGTCTCCAGTGGAGAGTACGCGAAAGCAGTCATTCAATCGTGGTAGCCGACTGGTAGATCGAACCATCTGTGGAGAGTCCTATGTCAAAGCGTGTACTTCTTGGCTTCGCCCGGCTTCTGTCTGCCGTGGTATGGGTTGTTCTGTTGTCGCAGATGCCGGCGGTGGGTCAGGAGACCTCGGCGGACATCCTCGGAACAGTCTCCGACCCCTCCGGTGCGGTTGTCCCCGGTGCAGCCGTGAAACTCACCAATCTCGATACACAGATCACCCAGAGCACCACATCCAACGGCGTCGGCGATTATGTGTTCACGCTGCTTACACCAGGGAAATATTCACTCAGCGTGACCGCGCCTGGGTTCAAAACCGTGGTCGTCCCCGTGATCATGCTTGCAGCCGGCGATCGCAACCGCGAGAATGCCGTTCTCACCAGCGGTGCCGCGACCCAGACCGTTACCGTTACGGCGGACGCCTCCCTTCTGCAGCGCGAAAGCTCTTCGCTCACCAGCGTGGTCACCGAGCAGCCTGTACAAGATCTCCCACTCAACGGTCGCAATGTCATCAATCTCGTTCAGATTCAGCCCGGAGTCAATGCCGGTTCACCCGATGCTATCTCCTCCGGTCAACGTCCTGACGATCGTCGCCTCACCTCAACCATCTCAGCCAACGGACAGAGCGACTTGTATAACAACCAACTCGTCGATGGCATGGACAACAACGAGCGCGAACAAGGCGTCATCGGCGTCCGGCCGTCTATCGACGCCATTGCTGAAGTCAAGGTAGACACCAATAATTTCTCCGCCGAAATAGGCCGTGATGCAGGCGCCGTGGTCAATGTAATCACCAAGTCGGGAACCAACGCATTCCACGGGTCCGCCTACGAGTTCTTCCGTAACGATATCCTCGACGCCCGCGACTTCTTCGCCCGTCAAGGCGAAGTCGCCAAACCGGCGTACCACCAAAACCAGTTCGGCGGCAGTATCGGCGGCCCTATCCGCAAAGACAAAACCTTCTTCTTCGCGGACGCTGAAGACAGTCGCGTCGTTCAAGGGCAGAGCTCAGGCGAACTCACCGTTCCCACCCTCTACGAGGAGCAGAATCCCGGCGACTTCACCGACATCGGGGGCCCCTATATTCCACCGTTCTTACTCAGCCCCATCGGTCTCAGCTACTTCAAGCTCTTCCCCGCCCCCAATATTCCAGGCGCCATTTTTCAGAACTACGAAAGCGTCACCAACAGGACGCAGTACGCCTTCACGGCCGATGGTCGAATTGATCATCACTTCAACAACGGCGATCAAATCTACGGCCGCTACTCCTACAACAACATCAACACGTTCCTTCCCGGCCCCTTTCCCAAGGTCACCGAAGCCGGGCTCACGATCAGCCCCGGCGGGAACGTCCTCGCCTACGATGGGCCGTCCGTGCAGAAGGCGCAGGGCTTCATTCTTGATTACATCCACTCCTTCACCCCCAACATCCTGCTTGATCTGAAGACCGGCTACACCCGTCTCGACTTTCACACAACCACCCTGAACGCCGGGCAAAATGTCGACACAGCCTTCGGTATCCCTAACGGCAATTTCCCCAACATTCCGGGAACCTCCGGCCTCACGCCCACCGACTTTCTCGTCGGAGGCTACGCCATACTCGGCGATTCGCCCTACCTTCCGATCAATGACGTGAATAATGTCTTCCAATATCAGGCCGCTCTCACCTATACGCACGGCAAGCATTCCCTGAAATTCGGCGGACAGCTCATCCGCCGTCAGCTCAACTATTTTCAGAGCTCTTACCCTCTGGGCGTGTTCCTGTACGCCGGCATCTTGGGCAATCCAGTCGCAGACATGCTCGCCGGCTACAACGTTGGCTACGAGCGAGCCAATACCCTTATCGAGCAGGGCTTCCGCATGTGGGAACCCAGCGCCTACGCCGAGGATGATTGGCGCGTAACCCCCAATCTCACCATCAACCTGGGCGTGCGATACGACCTCTACACACCCATCACAGAAGCGCACGGCCATTACGCCAATTTCGATTACCCAACCCTGACCTTGATCACCGGTCCACAGGATCCTGACATCGGGATTCGCTCCGCAAAGAAAAACATTGCCCCGCGCATCGGCTTCTCAGAATCCATCGGCGCGAACACCGTCCTGCGCGGAGGTTACGGCATCAGCTATTACCCCACTCAGTCGAACCTCTCCATCGAGCTCGCCAATCCGCCGTATTCCTACCAGAGCGAGTGCATCGGCGTCGCCTGCATTGGCTCGTCTCTGCCAATTCCTGTTCCCCCCAGTACGACCGACCTCTCCGGCTCCCTCAGCTACGCTCCGTCGAATCTCAATACGTCCACCCTGCAGATGTTCAATCTTGCTTTGCAGCGTGGTTTCAAAGGGAACGTACTAACCGTCGCTTACGTTGGTGAGTTAGCCCGCCATGTGATGACCGAGCCAGTCGTGAACCTCCCGACTCCCAACGGCCCCTACCCGACCGCGTCGCCGGCGCCTCCGCCCGCTCTTCTCACTGCGACGACCCTGCCCAACGTTGTCACCGTCCAGGGCTTCCTCCCCAATGCCTCCAGTAGCTACAACGCCATGCAACTCATCTTCGAACGCCGACTCACCCACGGCCTCGCGTTCAACACCAACTACACCTGGGCCCACGGCCTCACCGACGGTCTTGGAGGCAGCAGCCCGAACGCCGGCCAGTTCCTTCTCCCCAGCGATCCCAGCTACGACTACGGCAACTCCTCCAGTGACGTGCGCCAACGTTGGGCAACCAGCCTGACTTACGATCTGCCCTTCGGTAAGTCCACGCGAGGAGTCACCGCAGTCTTCATCAAAGGATGGTCAGTCAACCTCATCGATTACTGGCAGACCGGACTTCCCTTCACTGTTGTCGATTCAGTCGAGAACCCATACGGCCTCGCGCAAATCAACCTACCCAACGTGCAGACCGACCGGCCCGATGTCACCGGCGCGCCACTCTACCCCTCACATAAAACGCTCACTGAGTTCTTCAACATTGCAGCGTTCACTCCTCAACAAGCGGGAACTGCGGGCAATGAGCACTATGACCAGTTATATGGTCCCCATCAGCGTCGCGCAGATATCTCGCTCTTCAAATCATTCGAGCTGCCCCACGCGGTCTCTGTACAGTTTCGCGCCGAGGCCTACAACATCTCCAATACCCCTAATTTCTTACCTCCCGGTTCCGCCATCTCGGGCTTCCAGCAGACCGTCAATCCCCTCATCGGCCCGCTTCCCGGCGACACTCCCACCAACGCTGGCGGCTTTGGAACCATCACGCAGACCACTCCCAACGCCGACCCACGGCAATTCCAATTCGCGCTAAAGATACTCTTCTAGCCGAAAAGCTCAACTGTGGCCAGCCAACGTGCGGAACATGGGCGCTAGCGCTCGCGTTCCCTACTTGGTCGCACTCCGCCGCGGTCGAGGCGTTCTTTCCGGTGGCATGCTCACGCCGTCGATCAGAATGTCCGCGTACGCAGCGCTGAATTCAGCTGTAGTCAGTTTGCCCTCACGGTCGTACCACGCACCTATCGAGTTGATTGCCCCGCCGAACGCGAACGCCACCAAGCGGATGTCGCAGGGCTTGATCGTTCCGTCCGCAACCCCTTCCGTAATCCTCTGCCGTAGCGTGCGATCAATCCGACGCTTCAGCCTGCGTACCTCCCTCCGCGCTGCAGGCGCCAGCTCGTTGTCATCCAACGACACGACGCATTGACCGAACTCGAGCGTAGTAATTACCTCGATCCACGCATGCAGAAACGCCCGCGTCTTCTCGAGTCCCGTACCTGTCGCTTCGTCTGCATGCTTCAGCCGCCCCAGGATATTTGCGATCCCATGCGAGTAGCAGCCAACAAGAATGTCGTCCTTGCTCGTGAAGTAGTGGTACAGCGCCGGCTTTGTAATCTCCAACCGATCGGCAATGTCCTCCATCGACGTCCGTCGATATCCCTGCTTCAAAAACAGGTGGGCCGCCGTCAGCAGAACAGCCTCGCGTTTCAACTCCGGCTTTCGCTTCCGATTCTCAAAGGCCTTGTGAGCGTGCTCGGGCCTGCTGGAACGTGTCGCCATAGTATGTACTTTCGCAGATTTAGAATCGCTTGCCTACTGCATGATCAAATCCAGAACCTGTCCCGCAACTAGCGAGGACTCGACGTTGCACCCGCGACACCATCACCATTGAACGCTGTCACGCGGTAGTGCGCTCCCATCGCGCCGCGCGGGTCCGCCCACGGATCATCCGCGTCGGTCGCACACTTATCGCAGACCGTCTGCCATGTCTTCGACGCGGCATCGTAACGTTCAATCGTATACCGCGTCGCCCCGGCTGAACCCCGCCACGCAACCAACCCGCCCACCACAATCGAAGTGATCTCCGGCGCAGGTGGCACGGCATGCTGTGGAACTGACAACCCCGACATCGCATACGCATGACGCCGCAGTTGCTGCGCACGTGCCCCCATATCCTCCGCCGACGACGCCAGCGTCTTCACACCCGGATAATACAGCGCCCACCATTCGCCACACTCTCCATTCACCGCAAACGTGGGATCGTGCGAATCCGCCGGTATCGGCTGAAAACCAAAGTTGTCGACATGCGCCTGCAACGCCCAGAACCCATCGCCTGAAATATCCGGATCGTGCAACATCGCATCCAGAAGGCCTTGCAAATCCGCACTCGACGTCCAGTTCGTCCGATCCCATCCATATTCATTCAAGACGAATACCTTGCCGCGGCGCGTAACCATAGCCGCATGTCCAAGGATCGTCTCAACCGAAGTCGGCGGCAAACCAGCGGGAACATTGAATGCAGTGTTCCAATGCGGATACTCTTCAAATGCCACCAGGTCCGTGGTCGGATTGTCCACAATCTTCGGATACACCGGAAAAATTCCACTCGTATCCAGGTACAGATGCCGGCGATCGATCTGCTTCAAGTGCGTCCCAATCGTCTCAGACCATGTAGCCACCTCCGCCACATTTCCGTGGGACAACAACGGAATCAGCCCGCACATGTTGCAGTTTTCCCACGCCATAATGGTTGGGTCATTCTTATACAGCACACCGGTAATGCGATTGCGGTGATTCACCACTGCATCGATATGCCGCTCAAACGCCGCAATCAGCCGCGGATCCGTGAAGAACGCCTGCGGATTCGCCTCATGATTCCACGCCAGATATTGCCCGATCCCGCCGCCTGCACACGTGGCACAATCGCCAATCAGCGTGATAATTACCCGCATATGATTCTTCGCAGCGACGGCCAACGCATAATCCGACGCTTGGAATCCATCTTCGTTGAACTTGCCCTGCTCCGGCTCAATGCACCGTGGGCATCCAACCGTGTCGCCCATCGTCTGCGACCGCACCACCTTCGCGCCCATCTCCGCAGCTGTCTGAAATACGTCATCAATTTCGAAGTGCGACGGATACCGTGGCCCACTCGGATCATGCGGTCCATATCCTTCCAGTCCCAGCCATTCAATGTTCGGCCCGCTATAGCGGAACGCCTTCCCATCTACTGTGAGGTGAGTTCTGTTGCGCTGAACAAAACTTTGAGCATGTATCCCAATCACCCCAGTAAGGAACAGCGAGAGCGCGTTTACGGCCTTCATAACTCCTCCAATATCTTACTTCTTGGTCAATTGAGGGGACCGTGTCGTCGACCGAATCCTAGCACGCCTCTGCCACATAATGCTTGCGGTTCAATATGCGGCAAATCCCCTTCAGCACTTCCGTGCCGTCCTCGGCGAAGACCTCCGTTCGATACACTACCTGGTTCTTCTTCAGCAACGTTTCGCTCACCGTCACCACAGCGTTATACGACAGATCCGGCCTTACCGGTCCCAGGAACCGGATATCCAAACCCAGCACCACTTGCCCATCCGAATACAAGATCGTTCCGAATATCTTAGAAAACACACCGAGAATCAATACCCCGTGCGCGATCGGCCCACCGAACTCTCCTTTCGCCGCTGTCTCACCATCCACGTGGATCGCATTCGTGTCCCCGGTCAGTTCAGCAAAGCGATTTATCTGCTCCTGCGAGATGCTGAACGGATACGTAAAGGAATCTCCTACCTTGGGCACAGTCTTCAATGCGATTTCCTCCAAAGGACGCGACCGAGCGGCAATTTCAACACCCGGCTACACATCCCGTCTCAAAGACGCGACGATTATATTTGACTGGACAGTAAGTTATCAAATGATCTATTTTTGTCGCGGGTTGATTTTTGATCTTGATCGATTTTGGATCTGGCATTCGTAACGCGTCGTATACACCGACACCATCTTGGCGAGGCGAATAAAGAGGGAGACTCACGTATGCGGTTTGGCCATCTTGCTTTCATCTTTCCAGTAGTCCTCGCCTCCCCGGCAATGTCGCAGACGACGACGCCTGCAGGCCCCGTCGTCCACGTTGCCAGTGGAGCCCTCCAAGGGACGTCGCAGCAAAGCATAACCGTCTTCAAGGGCATCCCCTTCGCAGCACCTCCCACCGGCCCTCTTCGTTGGCAACCGCCGCAACTACCCGCCTCATGGTCTGGCGTACGCGACGCCACCCAGTTTTCCCACCCCTGCACGCAAAACGTCCACGGCACCGACAATTTCATTCAGCCGCTTGCCGCCACCTATGGCGTCAACTACATCCCAGAAACCCTCGACACCTCCGAGGACTGCCTCTACCTCAATATCTGGACGCCCAATCTTCAGCCCGCCGCGCATCTCCCCGTCATGGTCTGGCTGCACGGTGGAAGCAACCGCGTCGGCAGCGGTGCACAGACTGCGTATGACGGCACCGCCCTCGCCTCTCGCGGCGTCATCCTGGTCACCATTAATTATCGACTCGGTGTCATAGGCTTCTTCTCTCACCCCGAGCTCACCGCCGAGTCGCAGCATCACAGCTCCGGCAACTACGGGCTCCTTGATCAGATCGCGGCGCTCCAGTGGGTGCGGCAAAACATCGCCGCATTCGGTGGTGACCCGTCCAACGTCACACTCTTCGGCGAGTCCGCCGGCTCAGTTGACGCCACCGTCCTCATGACCTCTCCCCTCGCCGGCGGACTCTTCCGCAGAGTCATCGCCGAGAGCGGCCCCGCCTTCGGTTTAGGCCCCAGCCGCACCGTCGTGCAGATGCAGCCCCTGGCCGTCGCTCTCGGTAAGCAAGCCCAAACCGCCAGCCCCAGCTCTCACTCCCAAATTGAAGCCCTCCGAGCTCTTCCCGCCGCGCAGGTCGCCGCCATGGAAGACCATCTCATCGCCACCGACTACAAGGGCTATGACCCCAACGCCGCGGAAGTTGACGGCTGGGTTCTTCCCCGCTCTCCTTCAAACGCCTACGCTACCGGGAAACTCCTCTCCGTCGATCTACTTGCCGGCTTCAACGCCCGCGAGTTCGCCGCGTTCCGTGTCGCCGCAGACGCTGCCGCAAAAAAATCTCCACTTACCGGCCCCCAACCCGGCGTAGGCGACAAGCTTAAGGTCTTCGCCAACCTCGCACGCCCCCTCTACGGCAACTGGACAGACCTCGCTGTCGCCACCTACACTGCCCGCATCGTAATGCACGGCACTCCTGCGATCGACCAGGCGAGCAACGACATCGGGGCCGCCTGCCCCACTGGCGCGGAGGCTGCCCTCACCACCAGTGCCGGCCACCACGCCTTCGTCTACCGTTTCGATCGCTCCGTCCCGGGCAAAGGAGAAACCCAGCTCGGTGCCTTCCACTCCCTCGAAATCCCCTACGTCTTCGGCACGTTTCAGGATCGAATGCTCAACTGGCTTCCCTTTAGTGCAACCGACCAAAAGCTCGGAGACATCATCCAAACCTACTGGACCAATTTCGCAAAGTTCGGTGACCCCAACGGTCCCGGCCTTCCGCAATGGTCGCCCTGGAACACCAGCCAGGAACCCTACATGACGTTTAGCCAAGACGGCACCGCAGTTCCCCTTACAAGCTTCTCGCCCATCTTCTGCCATCTCACGCCCGACCGCCTGAAAGAACAGCTCGCCAACAACTAATCCTGAGGCCCCACCCCATGCATGTTCCTCTCACTCCCCTGCGCTGCCTCCTTCGCGCGCTGGATCTCTACCCAGAGAAGGTCGGCGTAGTCGAAGGAAAAGCCCGTTACACCTACGCCCAGTTCGCTGACCGCTGCCGCCGCATCGCCGCAGGCCTAATCGCCAATGGCGTTAGCCCCGACGACCGCGTCGGTGTCCTCAGCTTTAACAGCAGCGCACTGCTCGAAAGCTATTACGCAGTTCCGCTCGCCGGCGCCATCGTTATGCCGCTCAACGTGCGTCTGCACCCCACCGAGCTCGAAGTAATCCTCCGCCACGCCCAACCTACCGCGCTTCTCTACGAGCAGGACTTCGTTCCCATCGTCGAACAACTTCGCAACGCCGTCCCCGATTGTCTCTTCATCGCGATCAACGACTCATCCAACGCCACCGACGACCCGACGCTGGCCACTCTCCTACAGCACGATCCGATCCCGTTGCCCGATCTGATGACCATCGACGAGACCGCCACCACCGAACTCTTCTACACCAGCGGCAGCACCGGCGCGCCCAAAGGCGTCATGCTCTCGCACCGCGGCCTCTACCTGCACGCCCTTTCGCTCGCCGCCACCCTCGATCACGACGACAGACATGTACTCCTCCACACCATCCCACTCTTCCACGCCAACGGCTGGGGATTCCCGCAATTCGGGACCATGTGCGGATTCAAGCACGTTATGCTTCGCCGCTTCGATCCTCCCACCATCTTCCAGCTCATCGAACAAGAGCGCGTCTCCTACGTCATCCTCGTCCCCACCATGGCCGCGGCCCTGCTCGCCTGCCCCACCCGCACGCAGCACGATCTCTCCAGCCTCAAGTACGTCATCCTCGGTGGCGCAGCCTCCTCACCCGAACTCATCGCCCAACTCGAAGCCCTACTTCCCGACGCGAACGTTTTTGTCGGCTACGGAATGACGGAGACAGCACCCGTCGTCAGCATCGCCCGCCCCAAAGGAACACTCGCCTTCGCCACCGACTACGAACGTCTCCGCTTCTTCGCCTCAGCCGGCTGGCCCGTCATCGGCACCGACGTCCGCGTGGTCGACAATCAGGGCCAGGACGTTCCCCAGGACAACACCACCGTCGGAGAGTTAGCCGTCCGCGCAGATCAGGTCATGGACGGCTACTATCGCTCTCCTAAACTTACCCGCGACACAATCGTCGACGGCTGGCTACACACGGGCGACATGGCTGTCTGGAGTCCCCAGAAATTCTTCCGCATCGTCGACAGAAAGAAGGACATCATCATCAGCGGCGGCGAAAACATAGCCTCCATCGAAGTGGAACACGCCCTCCTCACCCATCACGGTGTCCTCGAGTGCGCCGTAGTCGCCGCCCCCGACCCGCGCTGGGGAGAAATTCCCGTGGCCATCGTCGTCGTCCACGAAGACAGCACCATCACCGAAGAGCATCTCCTCGAAACCGCTCGCAAGCATCTCGGAAAATTCAAGCTCCCTCGCCGATTCGTCATCCAGACCGAGCCTCTCCCGAAAGGCGGCACCGGCAAAATCCTAAAGAATCAGATCCGCGCGCAGTTCTGGACCAGCCGGCCGCAGGAAAAAGAATTGGCCCAGCAATCCCCAACCTCGCACCATACAAAAATCATCAATGCATAGCGCGCGTTCTCCACGTTCCAGGGCCGAATCCCTACACCCCATGGGAGCCTGCTCAAGCTCTAGAAATGCAGCTTTAGTGCTAGCTGCTCGATGCGTGGCGCAACCGATGTCGCTGTGATCTCGCCGAACGCCGCTCCATCGCTGAACGTTGTGTCCGGGTTGGCGAATTGCGCTGAATTGAATACGTTAAAAAACTCCGCTCGGAACTCGAGGCTGACGTTCCCAGCGATCGGCGTCTGCTTACCCAGCGCAAGATCGACGTTGTGCTGGCCTGGTCCTCGCGCCAGGTAACAAAAGGATGGCGTCCCGTCCCGGCACAGTTTGAGCAAATACCGTGAAGTTGGCTTGTCGAAAGTGACCGCGCGCGAATCCTACGGGCTTTGCCCGCAAAACGGTGTTTTCGGAAACAACGACCCGAAGTTGCCGAAAAGACGACCTTTCGGGAGCACCCCGGTCGGTGAGAAGTCTCTTGCCTTGATTAGTAACCGAGCTGGTTTCTCGTCCTTAATTCAGGAGCCCGTGGCAAACACAAGGTCAGTTTCTGATGATCTTGGATAAGCATGCTCGCGGGAGAGTCTGCAGAGTCTATGGCGGCCAACGCTTCTGCGTTCCTCTCAAACACTGGAATATTGCACGGGTAGAAGACTTGAGCAACTGTCTAGTGAATGTAGTAAGTGGGTTGACGTCGTGGCCATTCGACATTCTCGGCGCGTCTCATCATAGATTCGAGCATCGCCTATCACTCCATTGGATCGATGCACTGTCGATCAAAAGATACCCTCTGCAAATCAAAAGACAGTCTTCTGCTAATCGGAAGATCGATCCCACTGGCCGAAAGATAGCCACTCATGCTGGTCGAGGTTTGAGATCATCGCTTCGGGTGTTGGGGGCTGCTCCCACCGCAAACACGGGAAACCAGCCTCCACCGGCTTCGGACCACTACTTCTCCTAGGGTGTGCTCTTGAAGATCCGCACTGTTCTTTCCGGCAATCTTCTCGAGATTGCTGTCAGGAGGAGGTTCGGCGAACGTGCGGTCAATATCACCCGTGATCTGAGGAATGTAGTGGAGCAGGAATGATCAAGCGCCTAGTCGATCTCTCACTAAACAACCGCTTCATCGTGCTGATTGGGGCGATGCTGCTCTTCGCGTGGGGAATCGTTTCGTTTCATAACCTCCCCGTCGAAGCTTATCCCGACGTTGCCAACAACTACGTCAACGTTATTACCCAATGGCCGGGGCGTTCCGCTGAGGACGTAGAGCAGCAGGTCACGATCCCTCTCGAGATCAGCATGGCGGGCATCCCCCACATGACCCACCTCCGCTCCACCACCCTCGCTGGCCTCTCTAGCGTCACCATGATCTTCGACGACGACAGTGAAGACGATTGGAACCGCGAGAAGGTCCTCGAGCGCCTCAGTCAGGTCACCCTCCCCACAGGGCTGCAGCCACAGATCGGCACCGACTGGAGCCCCGTTGGACAGATCTATTGGTACACGCTCAGGAGCACCAACCCCTCCATTGACACGATGCAGCTCAAGAGCATCGAGGACTGGCAGCTCGAAAAAGCCTTCCGTGGCGTTCCGGGCGTCGTTGACGTCTCGAGCTTCGGTGGCGTCACACGCGAGTACCAGATCATCCTCGACCCCGAGAAGCTGATCTCCTACAGTCTTACTATCCAGCAGGTCCAACAGCAGATCGCCGCCAACAACGTCAACGCCGGTGGCAGTTTTATTGAGCAGGGCACGCAGCAGATCAACGTACAGGAAGTTGGCCTCTTCACCAACGTCCATGACATCGAGCAGGTAGTTCTCAAAACCTCCAACGGCACACCCATCCGTGTCTCCGACGTAGCTCGCGTAGTTCAGGGTCCCAAGATTCGCCTCGGCCAGATCGGCAAGAGTTGTAAGCCTGAAGACGGAACCTGCGATATGACTCCGAAGGAAATCCGACGCGAAGACGGAAAAATCATCGACGACAATGACGTCGTCGAAGGCATCGTCCTTCTCCAGAAAGGCGAAAACTCCGACATTGCCCTCGCTGGTATCCATGCAAAAGTAAAAGAACTCAACGAGCACGTTCTTCCCCCGGGCGTAAAGATCGTCCCATTCCTTGACCGTAGCGATCTCCTCCATCTCACTACGACCACCGTGCTCGACAACCTGACCAAGGGCATCATCTTGGTCGTCATCATCCTGTTCGTCTTCCTCGGAAACCTGCGCGGCGCTTTGATTGTCGCGATCACCATCCCCTTCGCGCTGATGTTCGCATCCATCTGCCTGGACCTTCGCCACATCCCTGCGAACCTGTTGTCGCTCGGCGCGCTCGACTTCGGTATGGTCGTCGACGGTGCAGTCGTCATGGTGGAGAACATAGTCCGTCATCTCAGCCATCATCGTCAGGCCGACAAGACCGCCATGCAGCAGATCCGCGAAGCAGCCCACGAAGTCCAGCGTCCGGTCTTTTATGCCATCGCCATCATCATTACTACGTACCTGCCCATCTTCACCTTGCAATCCGTAGAAGGCCGCCTCTTCAAACCTATGGCCTGGACCGTTGCTTTCGCCCTGCTTGGCGCCCTGATCTTCTCCATGATCATTGCGCCCGTGCTGGCCAGCTTCCTCTACCCGAAAGGAACCACGGAGTGGGAAAATCCTGTTTTGCGCTGGATCACCACACGGTATCGCCGTGCAGCCATATGGGGAATCGACCATAAGTTTGTGCCCATTGGCGTCGCCGCCATCCTTCTCGCCCTGGGTCTGTTCCTCGTCTTCGGTGGTGTCATCGGTTCCGAATTCCTTCCCCATCTCGACGAAGGCGCCCTATGGGTGCGAGGCTCTCTTGCTCCCAGTACGGGTCCCACCGAGAGCCTCGCCATTACCGATCACGCGCGCATCGTCATGGCGAGCTTCCCGGAAGTCACCCAGGTCATTAGCCAGACAGGCCGTCCAGACGACGGCACCGACACCACCGGCTTCTTCAACACCGAGTACTTTGTCGACCTCAAGCCCAAGAAGGAATGGCGCCCTGTCTTCCACGAGAACAAGGACGAGCTCATCTCGGCCATCAATCGCGAGCTAGAGAAGTCCCCCGGCGTTGTCTGGAACTTCTCCCAACCGATTTCCGACAATGTCGAGGAGGCTGTGAGCGGGGTCAAGGGCGAGCTCGCCGTCAAGCTTTACGGCACCGACCTCAAGACCCTCGAACAGAAGGGGGATCAAATCGTCGACGTCATGAGCCATATCAAGGGTGTCGCCGATCTGGGACTCTTCCGCGTCATAGGCCAGCCCAATCTGGAGTACACAGTGGACCGCGCTGCCGCAAACCGCTACGGCATCAATGTCGCAGATGTCCAGGCCGCGATCGAAGGCGCCGTCGGCGGCACGATCGATGGAGCTCCCGTAACCCAGGTTCTTGACGGCGAAGCCCGCTACGACGTCATGGTGCGTTATGATCCAGCCTTCCGCTCCACACCCGAACAGATCTCCAACATCCGGCTGCTTGCCCCCTCCGGCGAGCGCGTCTCCCTCGCCCAGCTCACCCACGTCAAAGTCCAGGATGGCGCAGAGGAGATCTACCGCGAGGGCGCCACACGCTACGTCGCGATCAAATACAGCGTCCGCGGTCGGGACCTCGGCAGCACTGTCCGCGAGGCCATTGACAAGGTCAACAAGCAAGTCAAGTTACCCGTCGGCTACCACCTTGACTGGGCGGGCGAATATGAGAGCCAGCAGCGTAGCTCGCGGCGTCTTGAAATCGTCCTCCCCATCACCGTCTTAATGATCTTCATGATCCTGTATGGAATGTTCAGTTCTCTAAAATGGGCGCTGCTGATTTTGTGTAACGTGGCGGTCGCTCCGGTCGGCGGCCTGCTTGCACTCCTGTTCAGCGGCACGCACTTCAGTGTGTCGTCGGGTGTCGGCTTCCTCGCATTGTTCGGCGTCTCGGTGCAGACCGGCATCATCATGCTCGAATACATCAACCAGATGCGCGTCAACGGCTATCCAGTCAAGGACGCTGCAGTCGAAGGCGCTGTCCTAAGGCTGAGGCCCATCATGATGACGATGCTGGTCGCAACGCTCGGTTTGCTGCCTGCCGCCCTTTCGCATGGCATAGGATCGGACGCTCAACGCCCCTTCGCGATCGTGATTGTGGGTGGGCTGGTGTGCGCGCTGGTAATGAGCGTCTTCTTGTTACCCACACTCTATGTATGGATTGCCCGATCGACCGATGTCCTGCCGCAGCCAGACACCGAATTCGAGAACTGAACCGTGATTCGCAACCTGCGATGGACTAGTCAATAACAGACTCACCTCCAATAGCACACCAATGTCCCGCAAAACGGTGTTCGCAGCTGCGGCGCAACCTGTTTTTGAAGTCACAACCCTAATGCACATCCACCGAATATCTCACCAGCACCCCATTCACAAAATCCGCATGGATAAATGAACTTCCCTGCTCATAGGTCTCCGAATGCACTTGGAGTCCGTCATGTTCGGTATCCGCCGAGCCAGTAGGGTTACCCAAAAGCGCCCTTACCTGCTCCAGGTTCATGCCCTTCTGCAAACCATGGCTGCCCGCTGCTCCGCCCGCCGGTGCCGCTCTCTCGATAGGCGCCGCACCTGCAGGAGCAACCGGCGCTCCATCGGACACTGGTTGCTGCCCTCGGCCACTCAATTCCGGCGGGAAGCTCAAATATTGGCTCAGCGCCGCCATGATGTCTTGCGGCGTAATATCCGGGGGTACCTTCCCGTCATACTTCAGGTTGAAACGTGAACCGCCCTTCATCCGGTCCTGGTCGACCTGATATTTCTTCTCCCGGGCCGCATCCTCGGCGATCGCCCTGTTACGCTGGTCGTCTCGCTCACGCCGGCTTCTCACATAGTCAAGCTCTCGTCGAATCCTGGCCTTTTCGTCCGGATCATCCGTGTTGGCGAGTTGATTTTCCAGGTCCTTTTCGCGGTCGCTCTTGGGCGCGGGCGTGAACTTGACCGACGTATCAGTATCGTCGCCAACGGTGCCGAAGCCGCCTCCGCCAAGCTGAAATTCAACCAGCTTGTCTTTCACCTTGACCGTAGTCACCATCACTACGTCGCCGCTGTGCAGCGCGGCTGGGAAGCTTTTCATGCGCTTTCCATAAGCCTTTGCGTCGAGCATGCCGTCTCTCTGGGGATAGATGTCGATGCCCTGCTGCGACCCAGGCATATCAATTTTGACGACTACCTGCTTCCCTTCAAAGAACTGGCTGAGCGATTGCGCATTTTGCGCGCCCAATGGAGCGGCAACCAAGAGTGCCGCAAATAAAAAGGTTGCCTTGTTCATGGAATTCACCTCGACAGTATTCTCCTTGTTTCCAGCGAAAATACAAAACGAAAAATGAGCGAGAACCACCGGCAATGTGCCTTTTCCGTCAGCCAGATCACAGTCGGAATGTCGATCTTGGACTCCATCGCCAGTTCGGCCACCGAAACGTCGACGACGATAGTGATAGAGCTATGCCTGTTGATCCGATCAAAATACATGCTTCGTCGCCGCGTTCTCAACAATTAGAGAACAGTGAAGTGAAATTGGCTTGTGAACTGCATCCTGCAATTTTCCATCGAAGAAGTCGCAGGCGAGAATATTATCCGGGCCGCTACGTCGAGCGGAGTAGACGTTCACGTTCAGTAAAATCGGCCCCTTGATCCACAAGAGATGATCCTGATTCACCTTCGTGCCGGTCACACGTACTGTTCCCGCTTTGCCCGGCGTTTCGACATCTTCTATGCCGAGATCGATTTGCCCAATCTCATCCGCGGGCTTCGCTGCAGTTGGAATTGGATTACCCGAATACGATGCGCTAACAATTAGCCTTTCGGATGTGTCCACAAGCTTTGCTGCCGCTCTTTTCGAAAGCGTGATCTGAACGCTGAAAGCAAAACAATTTTCCGCAGCTGCCATTGGACAGCTCGAAAGCAGGATCGCGCCAAACGCAAGCAGGAAGATCCAACTCCCACGAAGACATGTGAAGGACGTGTGCTGTCGCATTGTTTGTCGTTCTCCCTCGGATAACGAACAGATGCATTCGGATGGCGGTCTGTTGCCAGCAAGCGGTCATAATTGCACCCGCGACAGCAACCGTCTAGAATCGCCACCAGCGAGACACCTGCGCCGGAGTCACAACTGGACATCTACCTTCACGTCAAAGTTCTGCTCAGCATGATCCTTGGGCTCGCAATCGCTCAACTGCTCCGCGGCGTATCCCGGATCGTCCAGCACCCCCAGAAGTTCCCAGTCTACTGGGTGCACCTCACCTGGACGCTCTTCCTTTTCCTTTACCTCATCCATTTTTGGTGGTGGGAGTTCGCGCTCGCGCGTATCTCGCAATGGACCTTCCCGCTTTACTTCTTCCTCGCCATCTATGCCACACTCCTTTACCTCATCTGCTCGCTCTTTTTCCCCGATGAGATTGATGAGTACGAAGGCTTCCGCAACTACTTCTACTATCGCCGCAAATGGCTCTTCGCCTTCATGATCGCCGTCTTCTCGCTCGACTTCGTTGACACCGCCATCAAAGGTCACGCCTATCGTGCTCAGTTCGGTGCCATGGCCGACGTCCGCGACGCCGTCTTCATCGTTCTCTGTCTGCTTGCCATCCGGATCGGCAACCGCGCCTTTCAGGCCACCTTCGCCTGCCTGGCCGTCATTTTGGAAATTCTTTACATCCTCAAAACCTCTCTCACTCTCAGCTAAGGCAGGTGCAATTCAGTATTTGAAGCTCCGTCAATGGCCCCTTGGCGGAGGAGAGAGAAGGTTCAGGTGCATTGAGAAACTACGCGGCTGATCTCACCACTTCAATTACCTACAGGTACATTCTGGTAAGTGATCAGCGAATGATAGGCGGCAAGTGGACAGTAACAATCACAAGGCGTGTTCCACAGGACAAAGGTCAGTAAAGTTACGCAGCATACCAGAAGCTAGAGGATACCTTCCCAGTCCAGAGTCTTGAACCAATACGTGCGGCGCTGTTCCAGCCAGTGGTCGCTTTCTCTAGACGCAATCCACGCGTTGAGGAAGAACACGAAGTTTGCGTCTCCGCGACGAATCGCAAAAGCAGCGGGAAACCTTCCAAGCGGCGGGACAGCAGGAACCAACACACTGGCCGGAAATAGCTTTGCGACAATTTCAGGATGAGGACTGTCAGCGGCCGCAGCGTTGATCCGGCCTGCGATAAGGTCCTGAAAAAGAACGTTGTCGTCGTCATAGGTATGCACAGTCGATTCCGGCAACACGACGCCAATCATCTCTTCCGCAACTGAGCCTTTCAAGGCTCCAATGACAACAGATCTCTTGTCAAAGTCAGACAATTTCGTCGCTTGCGATTCAGATTTGCTGTTGGCAATAAGGGTCACGTCCGCCGTGTTGTAAGGATTGCTGAAGTTGACCTTAAGTGCCCTGGAAGGCTCAATCGAGAGACTACCGATAATAATGTCCGTTCGATTCGCCAGCAAATCTGGAATAAGCATGCGTTGAGACGCTGGATGAAATTCCACGTCTACACCTATGTCGCGGGCGAGCTTGCGCGCCAGATCAATCTCGAAACCTACGAAGTCCCCGTTCTTATCATGCATGGCCCACGGAACGACTTCTACGACACCAACGCGAAGCTTCCCTGATTTGGCGATACTTGCCAGCATGTCCGTGTTCGCACGCGACGGGGTCTTAGAAGGAGGAGGGGGAGGAATGGCGGTCTGCGCCAAACACGGAATCGTGCAGAGCAAGACCAGCAGGCTGGCGACCACCCTCGGTCGAAGGGGCGCCGTTGATCGTGAACCAAAGAATTGTGAAGTCGTCATCGCGAATCTCCTTGGTGCCGCTTGGGTAAACGAGCTGGGTATGTCTATTGAGGTCCCGCACCGTTGTTGGGATTGTTGATGGTTCCGTAGTCTTCGTCGCCGGGTTCTGGTGGCCCTGCTCCGTGGTTAGGATTATTAATGGTTCCGTAGTCGGCATCACCTGGCTGAGGCCTACCGGCGCCATGGTTAGGATTATTGATCGTCCCGTAATCGGCTGAACCGGGCTGAGGCGTTCTGGGCTGCTTCGGATGGCGCACAACGGTCTGCTCGTTCGTATAGGTAGCATAGCCATCGTAGGTCGAGTAGTTTCGGCTCTCGTCATATCGATCGCCTGACCCGTGCCGGTTGTTGTACCCGTCATCATACCCACGGGCGAAGATGTCCTCATACGCACGAGGAAAGCGGTTCTTGTATCCCAGATAATACGGTGGCTTTCCATAGTTCCAATCACGCTGACCCATACGGTAGCCATCGCGGTAATAGTCGCGCTGGGTTGCCTGATGATCGTGATGATCGTCGTTGTTGCTGTTTACGATGGCACCCACAATGATCGCGCCAAGGATGCCCCCAACAATGGCGCTCCCCGTGTTGTCGCTCGCCCGATGCGCTCCATACTCGAACTGCGCGCGGCAGCCTCGATCTACCCAGACTCCGCGATAGTCAAAGCCCCAGCTAAAGTTTTGCTGGCACCGCGGCCCTGGCAACTGGCGGACAAGTCGCACGCGGTTATCTGTGTCCGCACGACAGTAATGGTAGCGGCCATCGTTGCTGCTGCATCCGATCGTGCCTGTTTGCGCGGCAGCTGAAGTGGTCAACGCTGAAAAAGACGCAATGAGAATGACGGTAAGGAAAGTGCGAGACTTGTGCATCTGATCTCCTTCACCTTGTGCGGTCTATCCGTGCGCGGCGAAAAGTCCAAAGAACACTGGGGCAGCAATCAGCACGGACACCACGAGAGCAATCAGTCCACTCGCGATGCGCGCATCGGACAATAACCGGAATCTTACCACCCGACGACGCAATGCGTGGCAGACATAGTATTCTTGGCGCTTAGCACGCTAGAGACATCCAATCACAGATATCCAATAGGTCAGTCGGGATAACCGCAGAGCTTGCCCTCGTGAAAACGCCGTACACAATTGACATCGGAGGATAAGCATGTCGCGGCAGCGAAGGTCGATCGACTCCATCTTGCTCTTGTGTTTCGCAGCCCTCTTCTTCGCAATGATTGCGCGAGGGCAGACCACGCAGCAAACCGAAACCAAGCCGCCGGCTGTCGCGCTCCAAGCCCAAGACGCTACACATGCGAAACGCCGTCCCCGTATTGCTCTCGTGCTCGAGGGTGGAGGGGCGTTAGGCTTCGCACACATCGGCGTCATCGACTATCTCGAGCAGCATCACATACCCGTCGATCTCGTGGTTGGTACCAGCATGGGCGGTCTCATTGGCGGTCTCTACGCTTCGGGCCAGTCCCCCGACCAAATCCGCACCCTTATGCACACCATCAACTGGGACGTCGCGATCGGCGGTCGAATTCCCTTCCGTGATCTGAGTTATCGACGCAAGCAGGACCGCGAAGACTTTCCCAACCGCCTCGACTTTGGCCTCAAGCACGGCCTATCCCTCCCCGAGGGCCTCAACTCAGGTCAGGAGGTTGGCCTGATCCTCGACAAGGCCACCCTCGCCGACTACGACCTGGCCAGCTTCAACGATCTTCCCATTCCCTACCGTTGCGTCGCTACCAACATGTCCACCGGCCGCGCCTACGTCTTTGACCGCGGCTCTCTAGGCAGGGCAATGCGTGCCACCATGTCCATTCCTGGCGTCTTCGTCCCTGTCGTCATCGACGGCCAGATGTTCACGGACGGAGGTGCCGTCGACAATCTTCCCGTCGATGTCGCTCGCGCCAATGGAGCCGACATCGTCATCGCCAGTTACCTCGACACTGGCCAGACCAGCGTCACCCGTCCTGGATCCTTTTTGTCCACCACCGGCAACACCATCAGCATCATGGTCGCTGCCAACGAGATGCACAGCCTTGAAGATGCCGATGTTCTCATTCGCTCCGATCTAAAAGGCATCAATGGCACCATGTACAACGACTCCGCCACTATTGCTCCCAAAGGCATGGAAGGCGCCAGTAAGAAGGCCGCACTCCTTGAGCGTTTCAGCGTGAGTGACGCCGAGTGGGCAGAATACGTTAAGCAGCGCGATTCCCGCCGTAAGACGGTCGTACCCAATCCGCAGTTTGTCGCGGTGACCGGTGATGTGCCTGCTGCCAACGCTGAAATCACCCACATCCTGACGCCAGACGTCGTCAACAAGCCCGTCGACACCAAACTTCTCGATCAGACCATGACACGCTGGGTAGGAAATGGCTCGCTGAACGCCGCCGGTTACTCTATCGTCGAGCGCAACGGAGTCCCCGGGCTCGCCGTCACCGCCTACCCTAAATCCTACGGACCACCGTTCCTCAACGTCGGCATCAACATCGACGGGGCTGACACCGAGGACGTCCTCTTCGGTATGGCCGGCCGCGTCACCTTTACCAATCTTGGTGGATACCGTGCGGAATGGCGCATCAATGCCTACTTCGGCTCGAGTTACGGCCTAACGAGCGAATACTACAAACCCTTCACCGCCCATACCCGATTCTTCTATTCCCCCAGCGCCTACCTCACCAGCACCCGCTTCGACTTTTACAATGAGGGCTCCCGCACATCGCAATATCAGATCAGGCAGAACGGCTTCGGCTTTGCCGGAGGGTACACTTGGGCGCGCGGAGCCGAACTTCGCGTAGGGCAGGATGAGTACTGGTATTCCGTAGCTAAGCGCATCGACTTCGACAATCTATCGATCCCGGCGCAGCTAGAAAGCGTCTCGTCCCTGCGCTTTAACTACCTAGGAGCTGATAATGCTGTTCTTCCCTTCAGCGGAGTGAACGCATATTTCAATGTGGCGCGACACGAGACGACCAGTGGGAATGACCCATTTACCCTTGCAGAGGCTAGAGTCGCAATTTACCATCCTGTCAAAACGAAAGGCGCCGTCTTTGTAACCGCTGCTGGCGGGACCAGCTTCGGCGCACCACCCGAGGTTACTGACCTGCAGGGGTTTCCACTCGGTGGTCCCTTTCGACTCGGGTCTTACGGCAAGAACGAATTGCTAGGCAATCAGTACTGGCTCTTCCAAGGTGGGTATGAACGCAAGCTTCTAAGCTTCAATCCTCTTATTGGAGAGGGCCTCTATGCTGTTGCTTTCATGGAGGGCGGTAAGGTATATGAAAACCTCAATCCGATTGACAGCAGTGTCTCTGAAGCCTGGGATGGCAGTTTCGCAATCGTTGCGCGCACAGCCCTTGGGGCTGCCTATATTGGCGGTGCCGCCGGCGACAATGATCATCGCAAATGGTGGTTCGGCTTGGGTCGGGTCTTCTAAAAACTATGGCTTCCGCCCGCATGTACAGCGTGAGCGACCAGAAGGCATTCACCATCGTGTCGGGAAGAGAGTCAGCGGGAAACCGAATCTCGTATTCGATGGCAGACCGGAGTCTTATTGGCATTTTCGATAGTGGTGACATTCACAATTGTTTCGTTGTATTGCTGTGTTTCGATCTGCATAGCGTACGCGTCCGGTCGCCTTCGCCGCAGTTCCAACGACTATTTGAATGCAACTGGATCTCTACCCACCTGGGTCGCGTCCATCTCATTCCTGGCGTGTAACTGTGGGGCGCTGGAGGTCCTCGGGTTGAGCGGAATTGCTTTTCGTTACGGCGTGCAAGCATTTCAGTTTTACTGGATCGGCGCCATACCGGCGCTGATTTTCCTGAGCCTTGTGATGATTCCGGCCTACGTGCAAAGTGGCGCGCGCAGCCTTCCAGAGTATCTGGGTCAACGGTTCGGACCGAAAGTCCGGCTATTAAACGCAGTCGCCATTCTGATTACTGCTGCGCTGTATACCGGCATCAGTCTGTACGGATTGGCTGAAGTAACCCACATCACAATGAACTGGCCATTTCTTCTCGCCATTCTTGTCTTCGGATCGATCGTGCTCGCCTACGTTTTGATTGGCGGCTTTCGCGCAACGGTATACAACGAAGTTTTGCAATTCCTCTTTATGTTCGCAGGTCTGCTGCCCCTTCTCTACTTCAGTCACAAGGCGCATTACGGAGGACTTCTGCACACTGGCCAGTATTGGCACCTGTGGCGGCAGACACCAACTGTATCGAGTACGTCCCAGCTGGACTTGGTGGGTGTGTTGGTCGGGCTTGGCGGAGTGATCAGCTTCTCTTACTGGTGCACGGATTATGGTCTGGTTCAGCGAGCGCTCACCGCGCGAGATCTTGAATCTGCGCGCAAAGTGCCGCTGATTGCCGGTTTCGGCAAGTTACTCTTCGCGATCGTTGTGGTAGTCCCAGTACTTCTCATGAGCGGACACATTCAGTACAAACCCGGCACTGCACTGGACGAAACCTCGCCCGCCCTTATCGCAACTCTCTATGGACGGCGTCTGCTCGGGGTCGGCATTGCCGCGCTCATTGCCGGCTTACTCAACAGCCTCGCCGCAAATATCTCGGCCTTCGCCTCGTTGTGGACAGGGGAAATCTACCGCCCATTCCTGAGCTCACACCGCAAAGAGTCGCATTATCGCAATGTCGGTCGAGTCGCCAGTGTTTTCTGTGTTGCCACGGGTATTCTCGTCGCGCTTTGGACGCGAAGTTTCGAAAATCTCTCTGCGTTCGTCCTGCTGATCTTCTCCCTGTTTGTCATTCCATTCTTCGCCGTCTTACTTACAGGCCTGATTTCGCGGAAAGCATCCGCGAGCAGTGCGATCGCCGGGGCGGGAGCGGGGATCGTCGCTGGAGGCAGCATCCAATTAGCTTTAGCGGAACGATGGCTTCCCAGCGGCAGCAGGTTGAGCGCAAATTTCTATTCGGCGATCGTCAGCTTTGCAGCGGCCGCCTTGGTCTGTAACGCGCCCCACTTACTGACGCTACTTGGACGCTCGCCGATCACGACCCCGAATATTAACGCGACGAAGCCCACCCAACCGAAGGCTTCCATTACAGTATGGTGTCTCGCGGGTACGCTGCTCGTTGTCTGCGTGGTTGCGAATATTCTCTGGTGGTGAGGAGCCAAAGGGTTGATCCGCTCTCACGCGGAACGGGGTCTCGTCTTGTTCGCCAGTACCACCTTCGATTGCAAAGCATGAGGAGGAAAGCCCGTCGATTCGCGGACGATTAAATCTGTAGAGACACGCTCTCCACGTGGCGGCCGAGCGTTCGGGCGAAGCATCTGGAAGAGCGCCTCGAAGCACGTTTCGGCGAGTTGCGTCCGCGGCAGTCGAATGGTGCTCAGAGGCGGAGAAGTGAACTGAGCCAGATGGATGTCATCAAGTCCAATCACCGACACATCGCCGGGAACATGCAGCGCCGCCGAATGGAGAATTTTCAGCGCGCCTATCGCCATCAGGTCGTTGGAACAAATAATGGCCGTTGGTAGAACATCGCGTTCTAGGATCTTCTCCGCCGCAGCAATTCCACCTTCCAGCGTATGGTCTTCATTGTAGATGTTCGACTCGATGCCAATTTCGCGTATGGATTTTCGGAAGGCTTTCCGTCGCAGCTCAGCGGTGAAATCATTAGCTGCGCCCGCAGCGAATACGATATCGCGATGGCCCAGCGCAGCCAGGTGCTGGACAGCCTGGCGAATCCCCGTCTCATAGTCGATCGCAACCATTCCCGGCCCCTTTGCCTTCGCACTAACTTCAAGTTGGACCCACGGAATCTTCCGCAGCAGCGCGTAAACTTCGGCGCTCTCCTCCTTGAAGGTCAGCAGCGCAAGGCCCTCGACTCCGTGCTGCAACATCCGCCGCACCCACTCCGCAGTCTCCTTCGAGTGGTCATGGGTAGAACCGATCAGGATGCCGAATCCCTCGGCTGCCGCCGCCTGTTCAAAGCCGTGAATTAGCTCAGGGAAAAACGGATTCATGATGTCCGGCACAAGCAGCCCAATTAGTCGAGTCCGGCCGGAGATGAGTGCCTGGGCGTGTCGATTCGGAACGTAGGATGTCTCCGAAACTGCCTTCCAGACCCTCCGGCTGATCTTGATGTCAACGTTGGTCGCACCGTTCATCACCCGCGAGACAGTGGAGATGGACACCCCCGCCAGTTCAGCCACCGCGTGGATTCCGCGTTTGCGCTTCAAAGGCTTCGGCGTTTTTTCCTTGTCCCGCGATGCTGTTGCTTTCGTAACCAATCGCGTTCGGCCTCCATCTTTACAGAACTACTCTAAATGAGGATGATAGGTGGTTTGGCGGAGGGCATCACTTCTATGAAGTATTGGTACGGCCTAAGCGCGATTGTTCTGTGCCTGATAGCCAGCTCGAGTACCCATCTAAACGCACAGGATCTCGCCATGGGGAATCTGGCAATCAAAGACGGCGATACCGTCGTGTTCTATGGGGACAGCATCACCGCGCTACACCTTTACACAAGGTTCGTGGAAGAGTTTACTCTCACCCGCTACCCCACCCTGCGCGTCCGATTCGTCAATGCCGGCGTTCCCGGCGATGCCACCTATGGCGGCTATGCGGGGACCATGCAGCAGCGTGTCCAGCGTGACGTGACTTCGTTTAATCCCGCAATGATTACCGTGATGCTCGGCATGAACGACGGCGGCTACGTTTCCATGACACCACAAATCGACTCGGCATTTCAAAAAGGCTACGACGATCTTCTGGATACACTGACGCGAGAGAATCCCAAAGCGGCCCTCACGTTGATTCTGCCGACACCGTACGACGAAATCACGCACGGCACCGAGTTCCCTGGCTACTCAAAAACAATCGATACCATTGCCGAAGACGTCGCAGAGCTCGCAGAGCAGAGGAAGGCGCACAGCCAAGCACCGGTGTTCATTGTAGATTTTCATCTCCGGCTCGTAGGCGCTCTAAGCCATGCCTCGAGCGATTTCCCGGCTCTCGCCCCATTATTGATTCCAGACCGAATCCATCCGGGTCCCGCTGCTCAATGGATCATGGCAGCCGCTCTGATGAAGGCGTGGCAGGTCGATCCTGTGGTCAGTGACGTTACTATCATGGCAGATGACGCGAAGGTAACCGCTGCGGCCCGCACAAAAATATCTAATCTGCACAAGACGCCCACCGGGTTACGTTGGACCCAGCTCGACGAGGCGTTGCCGCTACCGCTCGATCTAAATGACGCCATGACCAGCGTGTTGCTCAAGGAATCTGAGATCGATCGGCTCGATCGCCAACTGATGCGCATCCGTGGACTGCCTTCAGGGAGCTACGATCTTTGGATCGATCAAAAGCCGATAGCAACCTTCTCCGCCGAGACGTTGGAGCAAGGCGTCAATCTCGCTCTCCTCAAGACGCCAATGCTCGATCAAGCACGCGGCATCGATTGGGAAGAAAACCGCCGCGCAACTCTGGACGAAGCCCGTTTTATCCTAAGTGCGGAGACAGCCAAACAGCCTGATCCGGCAGCGGCGGAAGAGCGTCTCCAAGCAGCTGAAGACGAACTCGCGACCACCATCTACAAGCAAGCCGCACCTAAATCTCACAACTTTGAACTCCGCAAAAGATAACAGCGTCAATCGGTAGCGCGCACGTCTTCGAAGGGGAGAAACGCAAAGTTCGGCCTTCCAAGATGCTCGTTGAGCGCAGACCCCAGCTCCACGCAGCCGGGATTCTTCCACTCTCCGACCGTCTCGCCTCCGGGCGAGATGAGTTTGAGCGAAAGCAGCGCGCCCGGGGCTCGAGCTTGCAGCACGACGCCAGCTTCCGGAAGCTGCCAGTCGGCCGCCAATGCCAGCGCATCCGCATCCCCTGTGAGCGTGACCCGCAAATCAGCGTGCCCAAACTGCAGAGCGGCACTCATCAGTTGAACGAGCGTAGCGCGCGAGCGATCACGCCCATTCCTATCGTCAGAAACAGTCGCGGTAAGCGACCAAGTACCAGCCGCTCTGACAAACTGCGTCCCATCCAAAACTTCAATCGTTGAATTCGATTCCGGAAGCTTCAGAAAACGCATCCTCGCTGCAGCAAGCTCGGAGGCACCTGCGCTCGAGACCGAGTAGATGTTGTGGTCGCCCGCGTACTTCAGTTCTGGATCGATGAAGCTGATTCCTGTAGAGCGGATCTGATTCTCGGAAAACACAACGCCGGTCGCTTGAAGATCGGCCCCACCTCGAACGACAGGTGTATCGCCGGGAGGGTTCCACTCGACACGATTGTTCTTCACCACCAAGCCATCGATCGAACCGCCCTGCCACGTCATCAGCAAGATTGCACCCTGGCGCTGCGCCAGGCGAGGCGCCAGTCCGTTCGCGCGACAAAGATTATCCTCGACTACGCTGGCCGTAGTCGGACCGAACGCCCCAAACACGGACACGCAATACCCATCGGTATCGTGACCATAATTGCGTCGCACGGTGTTGCGGCTATTCCCGAAATCGATATCAAACGCGCCCCCATCAACGCCCGGACTATCGGCCAGAAAGACCTCGTTATCTTCCACGACGCAGTTGGTGCAGCGCCATGTCCAGATAGCATTCGGGGTTCCAATGGTCTCCTGGTGCTGCATGCCCGTATGCCAGGCAAGCGAGTGAGCAATCACCGCATCATGCGAGCTGAACACCACAATGCCATCGCCCTGAACATCGTGCGCAATTGAGTTAAGAACCTGGACGTGTGCAGCATCGGAGACAAAAATGCCCGACCACTGGGTCGTATCGAAAGCCTGTACCCCATCGAGCAAAACGCCGTCGAAGCACCCACCCTTTCCCGTAGAGTGAAGCACCACAAGGCCTGACTCTTTATGCTTCAGCGAACCTCGAACGTTGTGCACGAGAAGATCTCGCAAAACGATGTGGTGTATTGTGGCGCTTGCCGATTCAGCCAGCACACCGTAGGTCGTGGAACCGCTTACATCGAGCGACTCGATCTCCCAGAATTGCTGGTCACGCAAACGCAAAGCGGCGGCGTCCGTGAAGCCATCGAAAATGCGAGGCAGGCTTCCTTCTCCATACGCTGCAATACGAATCGGCGCACCTTCGGTACCGGATCCACGCGGCTGAAGCGCACCTTTGCATGTAGTGCCGCGCTTGAGGAGGACCGTGTCGCCCGGACTGAGCTCCAACCCATTTACCTCGCCAAGCGTGTGCAGCGTCCTTTCCGCAGACGGAATGTTCGTCGAAGCCGACCCGCAGTCCACGTGATACGTCGCGCAGCGCCCATAAGGAAGCAGCAAGAAAAACATCGTGGCAACGAACCATCCGGCGGAACGGTGACGGCTATCGCGTTTCACGAAGGACCGCCACGCCGCTCACCGGAAGGTTGACTTCGCGAATACTTCGCCCTTGGTGCAACTCGTCGATCATGGCTGCTGGTAGGTGCACCGTCTGCTCCCTTTCGGAGAAGTTTACGATGATGTGGACAGCTTTGTCCTTGCCATAACGCACGCTGGCTTCTACACCCTCGGGAACGATCAGCGAGGCAGCAGCAACATTCGCCTGCTTCAAAAGCCAATCGGCCAGGACCTGCATCGCCGCTGCATCGAAGATGGTTCCGACGTAGGTGATGCTCCCTTTGCCGACACGCCGCGTGATCACCGCCGGCTTACCGTTCAGCCATCCATTCGCTTTGCCATAGCGCAGTAGGACCTTCGTATCGGGCGCGGAGGTACTGAGCAGCTCTCCCCAGATCGTGGCCTGCGTATGGAGGAGTTCACCGTCGACAGCGACCGGTGCGGCAAGCGCGTAGAACTGTTCAACGCGCCCACCCAGCAATGATTCCAGTGGACCCGGTTGACGCTCCGGTTGCAGCGCGTTATCGGCATCCTTCATCCCCGATCGCGGAGTGAGCACCAAGTTCCCGCCGCCTTTCACGTACGCGATCAATGCTTGCGCCTCACTCTCCGTAACCAGATTCAGCGCGGGCGCAACCACAAGCTTGTACCCCGAAAGATCAACATCCGGAGACACGATATCTACCGACTGAACACGACGTCGCAGCGGGGCATAGTAGCGCCGCATCTCTTCCAGCGGATCGAATTTGTTCGACTGCGGCTGCCACTCAATCGCCCACCGGCTCTCATACGAATGCAGGAGCGCCACCTCGGAGACAACATGCGTATCGGCCAGGAGCGGTCCGAGTTTCTCAAACTCTGCCCCAATCTGTTGAATCTCAGGATAAAGGGGAAGGGAGGTCCCATCAGCGCCAAGAATCGTACCGTGATACTGCTCTTGCCCGTTGAGTGCGCTCCGCCATTGCCAGAAATTGACCGCATCGGCACCGTGCGCCACGTCATGCCAAGCCAGCGCGCGCTCATCGCCCGGCGCGAGCGAGACATTTACGCTGGACCAATTGACGTTCCCGGGCTGCGTCTCCATCACCCAGAAATTCTTGCGCTTGAACCCGCGAGCGAGGTCGTGCTCCATGCCATTCCCAACGAAATCCACTTTGCCATCCGGCATGTAATCGTCCCACGCAGCCAGGTCAAGAACGGCCTCCGTAACGTAATGGTCGTAATACTGAAAAAATCCCATCGTATTCGTCGTGAAGAATTGTCGTCCATCGGAGTGAGCTCGAATCACGTCGATCTGGTTGAGCAAATAGCTGCGCCACGTATCGGAAATAAACTCGCGCCAGCAAAGCAGCAGCCCGGGATTTCCGCTGTCGACACCACCATGTTTCGGAATTGGAATCTGCGACCATTCGGTATACGATTCGCTCCAGTAAGTCGTCGTCCAACGCGCGTTCAGGTTGTCGAGCGCACCGTAGCGGCTCTGCAGCCAGCTCTGAAACTGCTTCTGCGTTTCCTCATCGGTAGAGGTCTGCGAGATCTCGTTGTCGATCTGCCAGCCGATCACATAAGGATTGTGCCCAAATCGTTCTGCAAGTTTGGTCGCGATAATCCTCGACAGTTCACGATATTTGGGATTCGACCAGTTGTATTGGAGGCGGTTGCCGTGCTCGTCACGGTGGCCATTTTCGTCGATGCGCAGGGTTTCGGGATAGCGAGTTGTAAGCCAGGCGGGAGGGGTTGCAGTCGGCGTTCCCAGGACGGTGTAAATGCCGTGGCTCCCTGCGAGATTGATGGCGCGCTCCAGCCAGTCGAGGTCGAACTTCCCTTCACTCGGCTCAAGGGAACTCCATGCAAACTCCCCAACCCGAACAACGTGCAGGTGCGCCCGCTGCATTAGAGCGAGGTCCGATTCCCAGCGCGATTCGGGCCACTGTTCCGGATACCACGCGGACCCAAGAAGTAAGGGAGGCGGCGCTGGTGGCTTGGTTTGCGTGTGCACAACGGGCGCCAAGAACAACAGGGCGGCTGTAACAATGGCGACATTCTTCAAGCTCGATCTCCTTCACAACCGGTGACTCACTGCTGCCGAAACAAATGCCCAGCGATCCGGGTAGCCTTCTGAGGGAACAGTTTAGGCTAAGAAAAGGTTTTTCCAAATACCCATCTTTACGTTCTGGGCATCGCGGCGTTCCCAAAGGGACACGGCCACTCCAGAATTTCCTTGAATTGGCATGTAGTCTTTGGCTTCGGCCTTTCTACATTTTGATTGACAGAGGTAAAGTTCAATGCATAGCATACGCCCACCACAAGAAAACGTTTCTTTACGAGCCTGAAACGGCAAGAGGACTTCTATGATCGCAATATTTGCTGGTTCTTCTAAACGCGTGGGATTACTGATGCTCGCGTTTCTGGCAGCTGTTCCGACGCTTGGAGTGGCCTGGGGCCAAGCGACAAGTGGCTCGATCTCTGCCCGCATCATCGATCCTTCCGGCAGCGCTGTAGCCGGCGCCCGCGTGTCCATCCAGAGCATCGACACCGGGATCATTACCACCGAGACAACGGACAATTCGGGCGAGGTCACCGCCAGCGCCCTGCCGCCCAGCATCTACAAGGTCGTCATCGAGAAGTCAGGTTTCGCAACCCAAACCACCCCGCCCTTCAAACTCGACATCGATCAAAGGGCGCGCTTCACGATCAACTTGAAACTTGAATCTGCCACAGCCACCGTTACCGTGACGAGTAGTGCGCCAATCCTGCAGCTGCAGGGTGGGGAGACGGGCCAGGTCATTGGCGCGAAGGAGATTGAAGATCTGCCGACCCTGGGTCGTGACTTTACTACGCTCCTCCTCCTCATCCCGGGCGTTGCGCCAGGTGGCGGAGGAAACAATCTCAGCATTTCTGTGGACGGTCAACGCGAATTCTCCAATTCCTATCAGATCAATGGTGTCGAAGTGACAGGCCTTAACAACGACACCAACGTGCGTCCGAGCCCTGATGCAATCCAGGAGTTCAAAGTCGTCACTTCAACGTATGCGCCGGAGTTCGGACGCGCATCCGGCGGCTCCATCCTCATTCAGACCAAGGCAGGCACAAACAACATCCATGGTTCTGGATTCTTGTTCTACCGTCCCACGGCAACCGCGGCGAACAACGAGTTTGCGGTTCCGGGTTCCTCGCCGACGTACGTCCAGAAAAACTACGGTGGAACCATCGGCGGCCCAATCAAGAAAAACAAGGCCTTCCTGTTTCTCGGTTACGAAGGTTATCGGAACTCTTACTCAGATTCATACCTCGGTCAGACTCTCGTAGGACAGAACCAGGTCACCTTCGATGCCGCGGGGGACGCGGACCTTTCCAAGCTCACGGACCCCTACACCGGCAATCAGGTCCCGATCTTCGATCCTTACTTCTTTGAGAACAACTATTACACTGAACAATTTCCCGGAAACATCATCCCAGCCGCTGACGTCAGCGTAGGTGGAAAGAATATTGTCGAGAATCTTTACCCAGCACCGCAAAACAACAACCCTTATCAGAATTTTGCGGTCACGGAGTTTTACACCCAGACAAGCAATGTTGGAAATTTGCGGACCGACTACACTTTCTCGCAAAGAGATCGGCTCTACCTCACTTACGATGCAGAGCAGGGCACGTACAACTCATCCGACCCTTACGCGGGCGCCATTCCCGTCAAGGGCGGAGGCGGAGGCGACACCGGTGGTCTAACTGCCTATGAGAACACCGTGCTCGCCTTAACCTACGACCATATGTTTACGCCAACTCTCCTGAACGAGGCGCGCGCCACTTATTTCCTTTCGCCTACAACGCAAAAGAGTCTTGTCGACGGCACAAACCTCGCCACAAAGTTTGGCATTCAGAATGCCAACATTCCCGGGTTCCCAACGACGGATGGATTTCCTCAGATTCAGATGGGGTCTGGCGCAGTGACTGGCGGCTCAACCTATAAGCCACTCACCTCACGCGAAAAAGTCTATGGCTTGATGGATTCACTGACGTACACGCGCGGTAAGCACAACTTCAAATTTGGCTACGAGTATCGCCATATTGACTCGCACTCCGACTACTCGTTGTTCCCCGTACCGTACGAATATTTCGCCGGCCCTGGATCGAACTTCACCAGCGATCCGTACTACGGCTTCTACGACCCAAACGCGTATTACTACAATGGCGGCGCGGAAATCGCAGACTTATTGCTGGGACTGCCGGAGGTGGTCGATCAGGGACTCCAATTCAAGGCGCCCGAGACAACGGCAAACGAGCAGACGTTTTTCTTCCAGGATTACTGGCAAGTTACGCCGAAGCTCAACATCACCTATGGATTGCGATACGAGTACGTGCAGCCCTATATTGAAGCGAACAATAACCAAGCGAACTTCAATCTTACGACCCTCAATATCAACATTGCCGGACGAGGGGGGAACTCCCGTTCGCTCGTCGAATCGAACACTACAAACTTCATGCCTCGCGTCGGTTTCGCCTATCAGCTCGCACCTAAGACGGTTCTTCGTGGCGGCTTCGGCATTTTCTATTCACCTGAAAATGATTCGCGAGATATCCTGCTGACCGAAAATTATCCCTTCTACACGGAGCAGCAGTTTACCAATTACAACTCTTACCTGAGCTATTTCCTTGATGAGGGCGTCGCACGCGCCACCACTAATCCCGTTCCCCCCAACGTCGCTAACGTCGATCTTACAACCGTACCCGGAGCGAGCACACAGGTGGTGAACTCAGAGCCCAAGCACTTCCCAACCGCTAATTCGAAGAACTACAACATCACCATCCAGCAGCAGTTAGACAATTCGACGTCCTTCGAGATTGGGTTCGTCGGCGCAAATACCCGTGACCTCTCGCAGAAAGTTGGAAACTATAACATCAATGACCATCTGTCTTCCGCGCTTGGGCAGGTGCAGGCGCTCGAGCCGGTCGGCCTTAGCAACTATAGTTCGCTTCAGGCCAAGATCACTCGGCAATTCAGCCATGGTTATAGCGCCCTGATCTCCTACACGTGGTCGCATAATCTCGATACAGGCCCAGCGCCTCCGAACCTCGGCAAGGGAGCCAACTATCCGCAAGACCCATACAACATAGGCGCGGAATACGGGAACTCTGATATTGACCTGCGCAACAATTTTGTAGCGAGCCAGGTCATCGAGTTGCCCTTCGGTAGAGGCAAGCGCTTCCTCCATGATTCCGGGCGAATCACCGACATCTTCCTCGGCGGTTGGCAACTCAACAGCATCACAACGCTGCGTGGAGGTCGTCCCTTCAACATCGTCTCCGATGCGAACAACCCCAACTACCCGGGGTTGCGGCCGAACCTCACGGGCAATCCCTACGTAAGTCATCGCACCATCCAGATGTGGTTCAATCGCGGTGCATTTACGATTCCCCCTGGTCAGGCAGCATCCACCGGTCCCGGCAAAACCCTCATCACCGGCGACCTTGCCCGCAACCTACTTTACGGCCCGGGTTACACGGATGAGGATCTCTCCGTCTTCAAGGTGCTGTCGTTGCCACACGGCATGAAGTTTCAGATCCGTATCGAAGGGTTCAACATTTTGAATACCTCTCGTTATGGCCAACCGGACGGGAATATGGCACATCTCGGAACGGCACAGAATCCAGGCACGTTCGGGCAAATCACCAGCAGCGGGGGGCAACAGCGCGTTCTGCAGTTCGGCGGTCGTCTGGTTTTCTAACGTGGGCTCGCGAAGGGTTGGCATGAATCGTTTTTCGATCAGATGCGGCGTGGGCGTGGCTGCGCTGCTGATATCGTCCGCTGCTTTTGCGCAGTCAACCATCGCAACTTCGAACGACCCGAATCTAAATGCCCGAACGGACGCCTTGCTGCGACAAATGACGCTCGACGAGAAGCTGGGACAGCTCTCACAAATCTTCTGGTACAAAGGCGCGCCGGACGCCCGCATCGAGAAAGGGGAACTTGGCTCCTACCTCTTCCTCACTGATCCGCGAGAGATCAATCGCGTGCAGCACGTAGCCGTCGAGCAGTCGCGGCTACATATTCCGCTGCTCATAGGTTTCGACGTGATTCACGGCTTCCGCACAATCTTTCCTGTGCCGATCGCGCAGGCAGCATCCTGGGACCTTGAGTTAAATCGCCAGATTCAGGCCGTTTCCGCCGACGAAGCATCCGCCGTCGGCATCACGTGGGCCTTCGCCCCGATGGTCGACATCGCCCGCGATGCACGTTGGGGCCGCATGGTGGAGGGTGCCGGCGAAGACCCATTTCTCGGCAGCCGGATGGCGGCCGCACGAGTGCAGGGCTTTCAGGGGAACACTCTCGGCGCCCCTCGCCACGTTCTCGCGTGCGCCAAGCATTTTGCTGGCTACGGAGCCGCGGTAGGTGGCCGCGACTACGATGCCGCTTATCTTTCGGACACCGAGCTGCAGAACGTCTACCTGCCGCCATTCCACGCCGCGGTCGAAGCCGGCGTTGGCTGCATCATGAGCGCCTATATGGACATCAACGATGTACCCGCAAGCGGCAATCATTATTTGCTCCATGACGTCCTGCGCGACGATTGGCACTTCAACGGCTTCGTTGTCTCGGATGCCTGGGCAGTCTACAATCTCACCGCTCACGGTTTTGCAAGTGATCCGTCCGACGCTGCCCTGCGAGGCCTCACCGCGGGCGTGAACATGGACATGGGATCAGACAGCTATCTCCGCAATCTTCCGAAGTTGCTCGAAGAGGGCAAGGTTACGCAACAGGAAATCGATGCAGCTGTTCGCCCGATACTCCGCACGAAGTTTCAGCTCGGGCTGTTCGAACACCCTTATGTTGACGAGAGCAAAGTGGATGCAGCTCTTCACGATCCCACGCATATCGCGCTCGCTCGCGAGGCCGCGGTTCGGAGTGCCGTGCTTCTACGCAACGAAGGCAGTCAGTTGCCGCTCTCCAAGCACATACACTCGATCGCCGTCATCGGGCCGCTCGCCGATGCACACAAAGAAATCCAAGGATCGTGGTCCTTCGCTGGAGACCCCAAGGAGGTCGTGTCCGTGCTCGAGGGCATCCGCGCAAAGCTCGAACCCAAAGTCGAGATCCATTACGCGACGGGCACAACTCTTCAGCGAGAAGATCAAGTCTCGCTCAATCCAGACAAGCTACCGCCTGGAGTAGGGTCCTTGGCGGCGACCGCGCCAGATGCTTCCATCAACGAAGCAATAGCCGCAGCGAAGGCGTCCGACCAGGTAGTCCTGGTGCTCGGTGAGAAGGACGATATGAGCGGCGAATACGCCTCGCGCGCTTCACTCACCCTCCCCGGCAAACAGCAGCTCCTGCTCGAAGCGATTGCCGCAATCGGCAAACCCATGACGCTGATATTGATCAACGGCCGTCCACTCGATATCACGTGGGCATCAACCCATGTCTCCGCAATTCTGGAAGCATGGTTTCCGGGAACCCAAGGCGGCAACGCGATTGCCGATCTCCTCTTCGGCGACGCGAACCCGGCTGGCAAACTGCCCGTCACGTGGCCACGCAATGTTGGACAAGAGCCGCTCTATTACAACCGAAACCTTTCGCAGGTGCATGAGGACTCGCCGAAATTCGCCTCCTATTACTGGGACGAACCACAATTTCCTCTCTACCGCTTCGGCTTCGGGCTGAGCTATGCAAGCTTCACCTTCTCCAACCTCAAACTGTCTTCGCCGACGCTCACCTCGGACGGCATCGATGCTTCCATCGACGTCAAAAATACAAGTTCGACCGCTGGGGATGAAGTAGTCCAGCTCTACACGCACCAGCGTTTCGGCAGCGCGTCACGGCCCACGCGCGAACTCAAAGGCTTCACGCGCATCAATTTCCTTCCGGGAGAAATAAAGACGATCACTCTGCACCTCGCGGCCCAAGATCTCAGTTTCTGGTCTCCGGCTACGCGCCAACGAGCAATCGAAGCATCGACCTATGATGTATGGGTCGGAGATAGTTCAATGGCTGTCGAGCATGCGCAGTTTGACGTGACCACGACCATGGTGCAACCGTGACATTCGGCGTTGGACGTATCTCTGGCATCACGCACCGGAAGATGCAGCGTCGTTCTTTCTTAGCAGGAGCCGCCGCGTCTACCTTCCTGTTCAAAACCGCCTTCGCCCAAACAGACGAACCCACAGCAAACCAGCAGCCGAGCAAACACGACCTGACCGCGCTCCTCAAAACACTCCTCGTTTCAGAATCGCAACGGCTCAATGAGTTTGCCGTCGACGTATATTCCACCTGCGTTCTGGGCAAGATTCGCGCCGCCGATCCGCCGCTGGCGCATGCCTGGCTGGTTCCTGGAGGCGGCTATTATGCGCAGTGGCTTTGGGACACAATGTTTGTCGCGGACCTGCTTTCGCTGCTCCCCGGACAGGTGCAATTGCTGCGAGGAGTCTTCGAGAACTACTGGGACTTTCAGCAACGGTGGGACGCCGCGAAACCCCGCTACATGCACGGCATGGTCGCGAATTTCATGGCTCCCTTCGATGCGCCTGGTGGACGCGATGGCAAGCAGTGGCGCGACGTTCCAGCCTACTCGCAGGCGCCCCTCTTGGCCTGGGGAATGGAACGAGTCTATCTTCGCAACGGAGACAAGGAGTTGCTGCGGGTCGGGCTCCCGGCGCTTGAGGCCTTCCACGAATGGTATTGGCGCGAACGCGATATCACGAACGTAGGCTTGATCGGCGTCGGCGACTATAACGGCGACCCCGAGCACGCGCGCTACGAGACCTACGACCGCGAGGTCGATCTCGATGGCCTCAAAATGATTCCCCACCCGGGTCGTGCCTCCGGTCCAGACAATGGCGCGTGGTACGGGAACCTCGCGATCCCGGCAAACACTGCGTACCTGTTGCTCTCCGAGCAGTCGCTCGAACGCATGGCTAACTCGTTGGGGGACCGCGCTATGGCAATGCGACGCCACGCTCGCTACCAGAAGGGCGTCCAAGCCATGCAGCAACGGATGTGGGATCAGGAATCAGGATGCTTTGTAGCCGTCGACATACTGACCGGGAAACAAACTGGCCCGCCGACCATCGGCGGCTTCATGCCCTTGATGGCGCGCGTGCCCACGCTGCCGCAAGCCCGGACGATGGCTGCGGCGTTGGAGACACCGGCATGGAACACTCCCCTTCCAATTCCCACGGTCGCGGCGACGAACCACGAATATAAACCGGATGAATTCTGGCGCGGCGATGTGTGGCCGGCTCCGAATTATCAAGTCGCGACCGGCCTCGCGTTGTATGGATATCGCGACACGGCGGCCCGCATCGCAGACGCAACCGTAGCCAACGCCTTGAAGGTTGGCATCTCGGAACACTACAACTCAGCCAGCGGAGCGCCACTCGGCGTGGCGGGCCTTGGGATGTCAGCAACAATCCTGACGATGATTCTTGATCGCCTCACCAGCCAGCGATACAGAATGTATGTGCGCGAAACTCGCGGCTAAGGTGCGTTTATGATTTTCCTTGCAGCTCGCCACCGCATTCATGCTTTCGTCGCAGTCATCGCCCTGCTGCCGGCCACAGCGGCTTTCGCACAGACCAATCAGCCCACCGAACTCTCCGTCGACTGGCAGACAATCATCGGCACCACGCGAACCACCATCACGCTGCAGGTGGTTGAGAACCCGCCCCTGCGCCCCGGTTCTTCCATCCATGACAATGCCTGGACGAACCTCGCAGCCTTGCATACGGACATGACCAGGCTTGCGCTCTGGTATCCATACCCCCGTCTCGCAGTGGCAGAACTGCAGCCTCCAACCTCAACCAGCACGTCGTGGAACTTCGACGCGATCGATCCGCTTATCAGCGATTTCTTCCGAGCAACCAAGTGCCACAGCAGCGTCTTTACGATGAGTACCCTTCCCACCTGGATGTTCCGCAACGCGAATCCCGGCCCAGTCCCCGCCTCGCCCGACGAAGCCGATTGGAGTTATGAGGCCGGAACGGAGCTCCGCGATCCCACTGGCAAGGAAGCAGCAGACTACTACGCCCGTGTAGCCGGTTGGTATACCGCGGGAGGCTTCGTCGATGAACTCGGCACGCAACACCGTTCTCAACATCATGAAGACATCGCGTGGTGGGAGGTGCTGAACGAGCCGGAGTACGAGCACGGCCTTGATATCCAGATCTACACGCGGCTGTACGACAGCATCGTTGCCGCGGTGCATAAGGTCAGCCCCAAGACCCGCTTCGTCGGTATGTCTCTGGCTGAACCGATGAAGTCGCCTTTGAAGTTCGAATATTTTCTCGACCCGAAGCATCACGCGCCCGGAACGCCTTTGGACGCAGTCTCGTTTCACTTCTACTCGGACGCAGAACCGGGCGAAGACGATAAGACCGAGCCCTACACCTTCTTCGCACGTGCTGACGGCTTCCTCAATTCCGTCCGATACATAACGGAGATCCGCCGACAACTGTCGCCCGGTACCCAAATCCACATCAACGAAGCTGGATGCATAGCCGCCGATGACCTCGCTCAGGGCGCAGCGCAAACCGGCATTCCGCCCTCAGCGCAGTACTGGAATCTGTGCGGCGCGATGTTCGCGTACTTCTATCAGGACCTCGCCGCGCAGGGAATCGAATTACTCGGAGCATCGCAGCTTCTCGGATATCCCTCTCAATTTCCCTCGGTCACCTTACTGAACTGGCAGAGTGGGGAACCGAACGCACGTTATCGAGTGCTGCAATTACTCCACGACAACTTTGGCCCCGGAGATTCGATCGTCAAGACCAACCTCGCATCGCACGAGGTCGTTGCATCGGGTTACATCGATCCTCGAGGCCAGCGCAAGCTATTACTCATCAACAAAAGTCAATTCCCTGCGGACATACGCTGCGAAGAATGTTCCGGTGCGACGGAATTTCACGTGGACACCGCGACCCCCCAGTCGATCGCCGAGTCAAAATTGCTAAACGCGCGAATTCACCTTAACAGCCTTTCAGTGATGGTAGTCAAACTCCCTCAATGAACGGGCTAGCACCGGTACGATCACCGATTCAGGGCTCCCGCTTATTGCTCACGACACTAAACGCTCCGAGATAACATCCACTTCGGCCAGCGATTTCACATTCGACGACGCGCGTGAGGATAATCTCTTCATCAACCTCCGTGTCAACGCGCCTGAGGTCGGCGTCCTTTGCGACTGCGAATGGCCTGACGACCAGCCCCGGGGCGCTTTAGCGGTCGCGACTGATGTACGGCGATCCGGCACCGTTGACCACCCGCACTCCACCGTGTTCCGATCAACGAAGTGATTCCAAAGTCAGCGCTTCCCATCGATGCAATCCTTGCGGAGATTGTCGCATCCCTGCAACACTCGCCTAATCTTGTCATTGAAGCGCCGCCCGGTGCAGGAAAGACGACTCGGGTTCCAGCGGCGATTCTCGGCCTTGTCTGCGGCGAAGTCATTGTCCTTGAGCCTCGCCGGATTGCCGCCCGCATGGCTGCACGCAGAGTAGCGGCAGAGCTGGGTGAAGCAGTTGGTGAAACCGTCGGCTATCAGGTTCGCTTTGAGGAACGAATTGGCTCGAAGACACGCCTACGCTTCGTCACTGAAGGGATTCTGACGCGGCGTTTGCTTAGCGACCCAACGCTCAAGGGGGTCGATGCCGTCGTCCTCGACGAGTTTCATGAGCGTCATCTCGAGAGCGATCTTTCGCTGGCACTGCTCAAACGACTTCAGCACAGCCGACCGGAGCTGCGCATCATTGTGATGTCGGCGACGCTCGATGCAGGCCCAATCGCTGCCTATCTGAATGCATGTATTCTCCGCTCCGAAGGAAGGTTGTTTAGCCTATCGATCAGGCATCTTCCTTATTCGCCTGATCCTATACAAGTGCAAGTAAGGAAGGCGCTGGAAATGCTCGGCGTGGAGCAACACTCCGACAACGTGCTGGTGTTCCTACCGGGCATCGCTGAGATCCGACGCACGGCACGTGAGTGCGAGAGCCCCGCGAGCAAAATGGGCCTGCTTATCCTTCCACTCCATGGTGATCTTTCCCCGGCGGAGCAGGATCGCGTCCTTCTGCCGATCTCCGAACGAAAGTTGATTCTCGCAACGAATGTGGCAGAAAGCTCTGTCACCGTTGAAGGAGTCACCACCGTTATCGATAGCGGATTGGCGCGGATCGCGTCGCATTCCTCCTGGAGCGGGCTGTCGACGTTGCAGATTGGCCGGATCAGTAAGGCCTCTGCTATGCAACGCGCAGGAAGAGCTGGACGCACCGGTCCGGGGCAGGTGCTGCGACTTTATCCGGAAGAGGACTTCCTACTTCGTCCCGAATACGATGCTCCCGAGATCGCACGCGCGGATCTATCTCAAGTCCTGCTCAGCTTGCGCGCTATGAACATCGAACATTTCGACGATCTGGATTGGTTGACAATGCCTCCGGAAGACGCGGTGGAGGCTGCGAATCGATTGCTAGATCTCCTCGAAGCGACGGGGAATATGGCTACGCGCGTGGCTCGTTTTCCGTTGACACCTCGCCTTGCACGCATCGTCGTAGAGGGGCTGGATCGTGGTGTTGGCGAAAAGGTATGCCGAGCAGCTGCAATTCTTGCGCTTGGTCATCGCAGCCAGAAAAACGATTTGCTTGAGGTGCTCGACTTGCCACCGGATCTGAAGCAACGCCAGCATACTGAGCAGCTTCTAAAAATGGCTCGTCCCCTGAAAGAATCAAGACACGACGATCAGGCGCTGCTCATCTCTTTGCTCGTTGGATTTCCGGACCGCGTGGCGCGACATCGCAGCGACAATCAGGTGTTGCTATCGACGGGACTTTCGGCGGAAATCTTCGGTGAACAGCCGGCCTATGAGTTCATGCTCGCGATCGATGCCGAAGACCGTCGCGAAAACACATTACCGCTCGTGCGCCTAACCTCACGAATTGAGCCTGAGTGGTTACTTGATCTCTTTCCGGATCGCATTCAGGAGAGCTCAAGCGTCGTCTTCAATCGAACGACAGAACGGGTTGAGAAGGTAAACGCTCTGCTGTATGAAAAGCTCGTCATAGAGGAGTCGCGTGGACTTGCCCCAGAGGCCGAGGCTGCCGATCTCTTGACTCGAATGGCGCTTGAGGTTGGCGTCGACAAGTTTGTGGACAAGGAAGCGCTGGACAACTTTCTTGCTCGTTTGTCATTCGCAGGGTTTGAACCGCCCGATATATCAGAGGTCCTGCGCAACGTATGCCTGGGGTGTCACAGCTTCAGCGATTTGAAGACGGCAGCCGTCAACTTCATCCCGCTACTTGAACAAGGCGTCAATACCAGGCTTCTGAATCAACTGGCGCCGGTGAGCATTCGCCTCAAGGGCGGTCGCCAAGCGAAGGTTCATTACGACCAGGCAACGCCACCGTGGATTTCTTCCCGCCTTCAGGATTTCTTCGGCATGACGGAGACGCCGACGATTGGGTCAAAGAAGACGCCGCTAGTTGTCCACCTTTTAGCCCCGAATCACCGCGCCATACAAACCACCACCGACTTAGCCGGGTTTTGGGAGCGACTTTACCCGCAAGTTCGACGGGAGCTTCAGCGCCGTTATCCAAGGCACGCGTGGCCGGAATTTCCCAGCACTCATGAGTAGCAGAAAGCTCTGGACAAGCACCCCAATGCGGCGCTTCGTCAAAGACTGACATTTCATGGACTTGGCGCGTCACTTCCGAATTGGCCACAAGGAGATAGTGACTGTGACATGACCGCGATCGACGTCTTCCCTGGAGGGTGGCGGACTTGACAAGATCAGCAAAGAGCCGACCGACTTGCCTTTCTCCTGTAGTAATAGATATCTTCGGCTGTGGTGCTCACCGAAGTAAGCGAGGCTCAGATCAAGTCACTACGGAGATCCAATGATCACACGTCGTCAATTCATCCATACCCTTGGAGCCGGAGGTCTGGCAATCAGCAGCACGGCGAAGAGCTATGCACGAATTCTTGGGTCCAATAGCCGCCTGAATTTCGCCGTCATTGGGCTGAACAGTCGCGCCTATGCGCACTTATCCGCTCTAAAGGCAAATAAGGCCAACGCGCGTATCTCGCATGTGTGCGATGTCGAGAGCAATATTCTGAAAAAGTATGTAAGCAGCGTCACACAGATAATGGATGATGAGCCTGTCGGGGAAAAAGACTTTCGGAATATTCTTGCGATGCAAGAGATTGACGCGATTACGATCGCGACGCCCGACCATTGGCACGCACCAATGGCAATCCTTGCACTGCAGGCCGGAAAGAATGTGTATGTTGAGAAGCCCTGCTCCCACAACCCCGCCGAAGGCGCCCTGTTGATCGAGGCACAGAAGAAGTACGGCAAGCTGGTGCAGATGGGTTCGCAACAACGTTCCTCGCCGCACACCATCGAGATCGTCAGCAAGATTCACGATGGACTGATCGGCCGCGCCTATTTTGCAAAGACCTGGTATTCCAACGTGCGCAAGTCTATCGGTTATGGGAAGGCTGTGCCGGTTCCGGCGACATTGGATTGGGACCTCTTCCAGGGGCCTGCTCCTCGTCAGGAGTACAAGGACAACGTACAGCCCTACAACTGGCATTGGTTCAAGACCTGGGGCACGGGCGAATCTTTGAACAATGGAACGCACGAGGTGGATGTGGCGCGTTGGGCACTTGGAGTGGAGTACCCCAACAGCGTGACCTCAACGGCGGGGCGCTATCAGTTCAAGGACGACTGGCAGTTCTACGACACGATGGTGACGAGTTTTGCATATGATGACGCGATGCTCTCATGGGAAGGCAAGTGCTGCAACGGCATGAAGTACTTCAATCGCGACCGCGGTGTCGAGGTGATGGGGACGACGGGCTCAGTGATCGTGGACCGGGACGGCTATGAAATTTACGACCTGAACGGAAAAAAACTCAGCGAGTACAAGGCCGACAAGAATGCAACCAGCTCGTCCGACCTCGTCGGCCGCGATTCAATGACCGACGCACATTTTGCGAATTTCATCGCCGGAATTCAAAAGGGAGAAAAGCTGCGTCAGCCGATCGCGCAAGGAAACGTCGCTGTTACGATGCTGCAGCTTTCGAATATTGCATGGGAGGCGAACCGCGAGTTGCATTTGGATACCGCGAACGGCAAGGTGCTCGGCGATCCAGCTGCGATGAAGATGTGGGGACGCGAGTACGAAAAGGGCTGGGCACCGCATCTGTAATCAGTGAGAGGAGTTCCATGAACTACGATCGATCACGTCGAAACTTTCTTCGCGGTGGGGCGCTGGCCGCGACAGCTATCTCCTGCAGCGGTGCAATCTCCGCGACCGCGCAGAACTACGAGATAGAGGGACAGGCTACCGGCATCAAGCTAGGTCTAGCCAGCTATACATTTCGTAACTTTACACGAGCACAGCTAATCGCGTACATGAAGCAACTGGACCTCACCGCCTTGAATGCAAAGGACGTGAAAGATCATCTGCCGATGGATCCAACCCAGGAAGCAGCCGCTCTCGCCGACTATGCAGCTGCCGGCATCAAACTGCATGCCGCCGGAGCCCTCTACTTTCCCAAGGACGAAGATAATGACATTCGCAGCAAGTTCGACTATTGCAAGCGGGCTGACATTCCGATGATTGTTGCCGGAGACCCCGCGCCAGAGACTCTTCCGCGTATCGAGAAATTTGTGAAAGAGTATGACATTCGCTTCGCGATTCATAACCACGGGCCGGAAGACAAGATTTGGCACTCACCATTGGATGTCCTGAAGGCGGTGGGCACCATGGATCCACGCATGGGTTGTTGCATCGACGTGGGACACTGCATGCGTGCAGGTGTTAGTCCCGTTGACGCTATTCATGCGGCTGGACCACGGCTGTTCAACATCCATATGAAGGACCTCGCTAACGCAACAGCGAAGGACAGTCAGATTGCTGTAGGCGAAGGCCTGATGCCCATACGCGGCATCTTCGAGGCACTGGTCGCGACGAAGTATAAGGGCTTCGTTGACTTGGAATACGAAATCCACGTGGACGATCCGATGCCTGGCGTGAGCACCAGCTTTGCTTACATGCGCGGCGTGTTGGCGGGCATGGGTTATCAGAAGCAGGCGTAACTCACACAGCAAGTTGCGGAGGAGTGAACCGTGAACCAGATGAATCGTCGTGAGTTAGGTTTGGCACTATCGACATTTGCGATGCTCGGCAGTCTCTCCGCTGATGCACAGAACGGAGCGCCGGGTAATGTTCCGAAGCTGCTCCACTCGGAATTGTTTTCCTGCGACAAGTTACCGGTCAAAACAGCGCCGAATGGCATGACATCGCGTGCGGTAGTGCAGGGGACACTCGCCACAGGCGAGTTCATCGAGGTACACGAAACGATGCTTCCCGCCGGCGAAATGCCGCACCCGCCGCATCGCCATACCCACTCGGAACTGCTGCTGATCCGGGAAGGAGATCTGCAGGTCGATAGCGATGGCCAACGCGGCATCGTGCATGCGGGCGACGTTGTCTTTACCGCGTCGGCGGTGTTGCATAGCCTGAAGAACGTCGGTGCAGGTCCCGCGAGCTACTTCGTCGTTGCTATCGGACTGCAGAGGGCGATCGCTTAGCGATCGTTGGCATCTTTAAGCACCATATATTCGTCACACTGATAACCAGAAGGGTTCGATTGATGCAAACGCTTTCTAGACGCCAATTTACCGGGCTTTCAGTCGCAACGGCGGCTTCCTCCCTATTGCCACTGCGTGCCTGGGCTGCAGGATCGAAGTTCAAAATAGGTGTAATCTCCGACGAGATTTCGGAAGATTTCGACCACGCGTGTTACGTCATCAGCAAGCAGTTTGGACTTCATTGGGTGGAGCTGCGCGAGATCTGGGGAAAGAATCTGCAGACGGTTTCAGACGACGAAATCGCAAGAGCCCAGAAGATCCTTACGAAGTACGACCTTCAAGTGACGGACATCAGCAGCCCGCTCTATAAGGTCGACTGGCCAGGCGCACCGCACTCGCAATACGGCTCTAAGGAAGACTTGCATGGAGCGAATGAGACCACGTTCACACAGCAACAGGAAGTTCTGGAACGGTCGATCTCACTTGCCAAACAGTTCAAGACCAACAAGGTGCGGTGCTTCGACTTCTGGCGCATCGATGATGTAAAGCCCTATCGGAAGGCCATCAATGCCAAGCTCCAGGAGGCAGCAGAGTTCGCCGCCAAACAAGACGTGTTGCTGGTGCTGGAAAATGAATTTGAATGCAACACTGCCACTGGCCGCGAGGCGGCTGCGACCCTCGCTGACATTCCCTCGAGGAATCTCGCACTGAACTGGGACCCTGGCAACGCCGTCATGCGCGACGAACTTGACGCCTATCCCGGGGGCTGGGACGCCCTGCCCAAAGATCGCATCCATCACTGCCATGTGAAGAATGCGGTTAAGGATGCGACAGGCAAGATCGTCTGGTCGCCGGTCGACGTTGGGTACATTGATTGGCCCGCGCAGTTCAAGGCGCTCAAAGCGATCGACTACTCCAACGCTGTCAATCTCGAGACGCATTGGAGAGGTGCCGGGACGCCTGAAGCCTCTTCCATCAGGAGTTGGGAAGGGATGAAGAAAAATCTCCAACAAGCAGGAGCCATCTAGCAAAGAGCGTCTCAGGCGATTGCCCCCTAAAGAGCGACGACGGGCTGAGGTTGCCCAAAATGCGACTCCGCGGAGCGAAACCGATCCCACCGCGTCACTGCTGGGTTCGTTGAGAAGTCCTGTAAGGAAAGTCCGCCTCAGGATAACCACACGATCCTTGCCATCCAAAGATCCCTAGCTGCTTTCATGTGTCACGAGACCCCCTTGTCGGAGTCCAGAAAGAACCTCCTACTCGTTCACTCGTCCGAGGTAGAGGTCGAGCCAATCGAGAACGCCCTTCACCAGTTTTGGCCGGTCCTCGGTTACGTCGTGCGGCGTCTCCAGAACAATGTGCTGCTTATCCTTTGGCGGGGTTCCGAGCATGTCGAACATGGGATCTTGCGCAAGATTTAAGGAGAAGACGTAGTCGTAGCGTCCATTGACCATGAGTACGGGCTTCTTCATGCGTGGAGCGAAGTCGGCCTGATCGCCGCCTGGCGGGGGCGGGTCGAGGAAGTAACCGCCATCGAGAAAGATGGCCGTCTTGAGACGGTCCTGAAGCAGCGTCGCGTAGATAACTCCCTCGGCTGACCCCATGCTGACGCCAAGGTAGGCTAGCTTGCCGTTGTCAATGTCGGAGCGCGTGGCGAGATAGTCAAGCGTGCGCGCGGCGTCCTTGTAGCGGTCGGTAGTCAGTTGGATCGCCTGTGAACCTCCGGGAAGCGAGTACCGCAAACGCCGCTCGTACGTATCCTGAAAGATGGGATAGGCCACGGCTCGCCCACTCTGAATGATGTAGTCGAAGAACTGGATATCGCCGAGTGCCGCACCATTCTTGTTGTCGGCAATGTAGTAGACACGCGCGCTGGGAAAGAACAGTACAGTTTGATACGGCGGCCGGACGTGCTTGGGAAGAAACAGATACACGGCGATACGCTCACCACGATAGCCGGTATCGAGGGTGACTTTCTCCTCACGCCAATCTGCGGTCTCGTTGACGACCCCACCATCGCTAGCATTCAAGGGCGAAGTGGAGGAGGAATACATGATCTGATAGGCGTGAAAGACGTCATCCGAAGCCGGCTTGTGCTTGGAAAAGTCTCGAGCTTCTATCCTCTTGATTGGTGCGACCGCTGATGGCGGCAGAGGGGTGGTGGTTTTGACGCAGCGGAAACCATTTTCCTGCGAGCGATCAAATGGAGAAAGCGCCTCGGGACTGTAGGAAAAATACGACGGAGACTTCCAGGAGCCACCGAGGATGAAGCGGTTGTCGTTGTCGTCGGCATTGACCACCCATTCTCGGACATTGCCTGCCATATCGTACGTTCCGTAAGGGCCCACTCCTTTGTGGGAGCCGACGGGTGCGAGAGCGTTGCCTGGCATGTTGCTCACGGGCACGATGTAGCGCGAATCATCTGGGGGCGCAGCCATATACCACTGCTGCAGGACGGGAAGGCTCTTGCCGACAAACGCCGCGTAAGCCGATGCTTCAAACCAACTGACGCCCGAGACAGGAAGATCTTCCTGTCCTTCCGCATAGTGGCCAGCGACCCAGCCGGCCGGCCCTGGGCGGTTGGTTGTATCGCGAAACGCCGCGACGGCCTCTGTCCAGGGAATCTCCCGGCCATCGCGAATGAACTTCTCGGTCCAGTATTCCTTCTTCGCGTAACCGCCACTGTCGACAAACTTTTGATAATCGCGGTTGGTCACCTCGAAGCGATCCATGTAAAAGGAGGGAATCCGGAACGGGCCGACAGAGCCAATGAAAGCAATGATTCCCACCCAGTTTTCCCCGGGCACCGGCACCATGCCCGCAGGCGCGGCATGCTGAGCGTCAAGCGCGAAGTTCATGGTTTTCTCAGCCCGCAGACCCTCTATCATGTCCTCCGCCCCGGGACTTGATATCTTCCAACGAAAGTATCCGTTTGGAAGGGTGACATTCGTGAGAGGCGTGCTGCCAAGCACACGCCAGGGAGTGTCTGGCGCCGAATAATCCTGAATCGCAGCGGTCGCTCCCGATGGCGACGAGGTAATCGACGCTACTAACGTATTTTGATCTGCCAATTGTTTGATCTTGGGGTCGCCGGGCAAATAGGCCTGTGCTTTTTCAAGAAGGCCAAATGCGGCGAGAGGCTTTCCTTCAGCAACCAAACCCGCAATCCGCGGCACCGCTTCTTCGCGCGCCCACTGCCTTTTGGACGAGCGGTGAAAGAACCATACCGCCGCGACGATCGTAACAAGCAGAGCAGCAATCGCCGCAACGGCGATCGTTCGGGATTGGCGCTTTGCAGCCAGACCTTGGGAGCTCGACGAGATTTGTGCTGGAAGTTCCGATCCTTCGCGAATAATCTCAGAGGCTGACTGATAGCGGCTCCCAGGATCCTTTTGCAGCGACCGGTAAATCATTTGATTCGCCAGTTGTGGAGCGTCAGGCCGAAGCGCGCGCAAAGAAGCCGGAGGTTCGCTAATGATCGCATGCAGAAGAGCGATATTGTTCTCGCCTTCAAAGGGCGTTCGATCGGTGAGCATTTGAAAATAGATCACGCCCAAGCTCCAAAGATCCGTCCGCGCATCGACTGGATTCCCCTGCGCCTGCTCGGGAGACATGTACAGCGGAGTCCCGATCAGGAAGCCTGTCTCCATCGATGCTGTCGCGTCCGGCGCAAGCGGTGCGAGCAGCTTCGCAATGCCGAAGTCGAGTACCTTCACATGCCCCTTCGGCGTGATCATCACGTTGGCAGGCTTTAGATCGCGATGGATCACCCCCTGCTCGTGAGCTTCTTCGAGCGCCCCCGCAATCTCCAGGACGATCGACGTCGCACGTTCAACTGTGAGTGGGCCGCTCTTCAATGTAGCCGAAAGAGTTTGCCCGGCCACGCATTCCATCACCAGGTAGTCCACCCCGTCCTGCTCGCCAACGTCATACACGGCGGCAATATGGGGGTGACTCAGCTTTGCCAACGCCAGCGCCTCTTTCCGAAATCGCCGACGCGCCTCATCTCCTGTCACCAGCCCGGGAGAAAGAATCTTGATGGCTACAAAACGTTCCAGCTTTTCATCGCGCGCGCGATAGACCGCCCCCATACCTCCCGAGCCAATCGGCTCGATGACGGTATAGCGCCCCAGTTTCTGTCCCGCTGTTAGAACTCCGCCGGTACCATGAGTCGTATCATCTGCCTTGGCTGCCAGCAGAGGATTGCCCATAAAACTGCCCATCCGCTCGTAATCAACCAGAAGCCTCTCAACGTGGCCGCGCAGCTCGGTCGATCCGCCGCACGCTCGCACCACATATTCAGAACGCTGCTCCAAGGGCAGGTCAAGAGCAGTCCCAAATATCTCCTCGGCGGATTGCTCCTCGTTGGCCATGTGTATCCAGTTTTCGACTCGAGAACAATGAGCGTCACGCAGCCCAGGTTCTTTGCATTTAACGTGAAAATTGACCGGGCGACGGTAGGATATTACCACAGACACACAGGAGGCAGCCCGCATGAAACCTGAGAAAGGCGACGTAACTCAGCTCCTGAATGAGATGGCCAAGGGTGATTCCGGAGCGGCGGAAAAGCTGCTGCCGCTCGTCTATACGGAACTGCACCGACTGGCCGCGTCGTACATGCGGAGAGAGCGACCCGACCACACCCTGCAGGCCACCGCCCTCATCAACGAGGCCTACCTCCGCTTGTCCAAGGAGAACGCAGAGTGGAACAGCCGCGAGCATTTCATCGGGATGGCAGCAAATGTGATGCGACACGTGCTCGTCGATTACGCCCGAGCTCACAACGCACAGCAGCGAGACGGAGGCATGAAGAGAGTGGAAATGCAGGACGATCTGGCCATCGCCACCGAGAAGCTCGAGGAAGTCCTCTCTCTCGACGAAGCATTGAAAACCCTGGAGAGCCTGCATCCGCGCCAGGGAAAAGTGGTCGAGTTGCGCTATTTTGGTGGACTCTCCGTGGAGCAGATTGCGTCGCTCCTCGGTGTGTCGCCACGATCAGTGAAACGCGATTGGTCATTGGCCCGCATCTGGCTCTTTCGTGAACTCAAGCAGGGCTCGGACGCTTCGGGCGAGGATCCAAAATAAAACGTGTATGTGTTGCCCCTTTTCCTGGCGGCTACGCCTTATTGAGTGAAGGCGCTAAATGAAGCGCCTTCCAAAAGGAGCAGCTACCATGCACACCCACTCTATCCTCAACATTCGCACGGCCGTTATCGCCTCCGCGCTGGCTGTCGCTCTCGTCTCGCCAGCACTGCACGCACAAGGCCCGTCCGCACGGAGCCAGGTAGACGTACCCTTCGCCTTCGAAGTCGGGTCAACCCACTTTGCTGCCGGTACGTACATCCTCAGCGACCCACAGGAACATGTCCTCGACGTCCAGGGCGCAACGCGTTCTGCTTTGGCCATGACCTGGCACGAAACGAATCTCACACCAGCCCCGGCCAGCAAGGTCATCTTCGATCGGTACGGCAACCAATATTTCCTTCGCGAGGTTTGGATCAAAGGGAAAGTAGAGCACTTTCTCTGCGCCGAATCCAAGGCCGAAAAAGAAGTCAGACGGTCCCAGAAACCTTACGATCGCGCCTCCCTGGCGACTCACACCCACGTGGAGATCGCTCTCCTGCAAAGCCCACGGTAGGCCGCTTCAGCAGCCCGGGCTCGTTGGCGCTAGCCAACCCAGCCCGGGCCCCAACCACACCCACCAGCAGCAGGAGCCTCTCCCTCAGCGGTAAGACCACGAGCAAGTCGCCGGCGTTCTAGCCCATCTAGCGACTCCGAACCATCGCCAGCGCCGTCATGTCTTCCGGCACCGTCTTGCGCCAGAACGCAAGCCGACCCCACCGGCCCTGTTGAAACAAATGCGCCGCCTCCAGCACCTCGCGGCACACATCCGCTGCCGACTCCTGTTTAGAACTCCGCAGCACCTCCATTACCCGCTCAGTACCAAACGGAGTGTTGCCATGCATGCTCTGCGTCACTCCTTTGGTGACGATCAGCAGCACCGCCCCTGGCTCAAACGCCTGCATCGAAGCGTCATAGATCAAACGCGTAAACAGGCCCAGCGGCATTGCCACGTCGGGCAGTAGTCGCGTCCCCTCCGAATCCCGTATCGCTGCGGTCTGCCCTCCAGCGTTCACATACGCGAGGATCCCAAGCTGCACATCGTAGCAACCCACCATCGTTGGAGCGAAACGAATTTCCTTCGCGGGCCCCGTGATCGCCAGGTTGATCGCCTGCACCAGTAGCTCCGTACCTTCCATCAGATTTACGTCGCCCGCACCGAACAGCTCGACGGCCTTCGCTCGAAACATCTCCTGCGTGCGCGCCGCGATCAGGCTCGCCTCGCGTCGTCGGCCCGCAATATCACTCAGGAGAAACACAACCCTTGAGCCCACTCGCACGGCATCAAAGAAGTCCCCGCCCGTGCGGTCAACATAATACTGGGCATGAAGGTCAAGCCCATCGACGAACCCCAACTCCGCTCGCCGCGCCTCCTGATCGGATGCAGCCAACTTCGTATCGATATCAGGCATAAGACTCTCCACGATCGTTTGCTTTGTGAGATTGTAGTCCGGGCCGTGTCCCTTGCGGGCTTTCATCTTATGGGGCTGTCAGATTTGCGTCATCCTGAATCACCCTTGCAACTGAGGCAGCAGCCGGAGAGCGTTTTCGCGATAGACCTTGCGCAGCACATCCTCCGGCAGATCGAGCCCATAGATGTACCAGCGCCCCTGCCCCGATGCGTGGGTCGGATAATCAAAATACTCATCCGCTGTCTCCAGAAACCGGTAGTACAGCCGATACATTTCCACCTCTGGCACCAGGTCCGAGCCAAACAAAATCCTATCCGCAAAACGCAAAAAAAACTTTCGCGCCGCGTACGGCTGCCGCCCCAACTCCGACGCCCGTGCGCTGATGTCCACCATCACATTGGGGCAAGCCTCGAGCATCGCCGAAACCCGCTGCAAATCTTCACTATTCTCCGCAATATGCGCTGCCACAAACGTCGTGCGCGGATGCCGCCGAAATACGCAGTCCCTCTGCTCCAAGAGATCATGCTTGCCATACTTGCTCCCGTAAAAGCTCCAATCAGGATGCGCGGCCAGTTCTTCAAAGCGCTCATTGTTCGCATCAATCGGAAGGGAAAATGCCTCCGGATCGCCAATGTGGACCATCACCGGAATCCCCAACTCGCCGGCTCTCTCGAAGATCGGCGCCAGACGCTCATCGTCGACGCGCACCAATTCCCCACTCGCATCACGCACCGTGAGCCCGAGATCCTTCCAGATCTTAAACCCCACTGCCCCATGCTCTACCAACCGCTCCAGACGCCTCAAGCTCAACGCCACAAATCCGTCAAAGTCGCCGTCCAACCCGGTCCAGTCCATCCATCCAATCGTCGAGAACCGCCGCGCATCAGCCGCCCGATAGCGGTCCATCATTGCCAGCGCTTCATCGCCCACTTTCATCGTGATGTTCACCACGTGCTCGATGCCACAAGCATCCATCACCTCCAGCACGCGCTCCGGCTCCTGCGCGTCCAGGTGGTTGTGATAATCGATCGCCGGAAAGCGCGGAGTCCGAATCTCGTGCCGCGCCGTCGTCAACATGCAGCGCGGATGGAAATCGCTCAACGGCAGCGTCACCTCCGCCGTCGCAGAAACCATCGCAATAAATTTGTCCTGCCCATCCTGCTCTCCTCAGCACGTGAGTCTGTCGTTTGCTCGTCAGGGCCTCCCAGAACTCTGCGCACCCAACTACAGTCTGAAAGCGATATGGCGCACCGGCAAACTTGATGCAAGCGTAATAAAAGTCTATATCCAAATTGTTCGTTTTATTATTCTCAACCAGGAGCGGCCGGCCCCTTTATCTGCTTCGGCGACGGGCCCTTCGAGCACGAACCCACACACGGTAGGCCAGCATCGCTCCAGCCTACCTGTCCATCTTCCTTGATCGCAAAACGCACCCTACACCAAGGTTAACTTGATGTTGAGACTGCGGATAGCTTCGGCGGTCTCCTTCGCCAGATTACTGTCAGTAATCACGTGGTGAATCGAGGTCGCATCCACAATCTTCGACATGCTGCGACGGTTGAACTTAGTCGAATCGCAAACCGCCACCACCATCGTCGACGCCTTCACCATCGCTCGATTCACCCTCGACTCCATCACATTCGGCGTCGTCAACCCAACCTCGAGATCGAACCCATCCACTCCCAGAAACAGAATGTCCGCATGCATGTCATGCAGCATATCCTCGGCCAGCGGTCCCACCAGCGAGAATGAATTCTTGCGCAGAGAGCCACCCGTCAGCAGGACCTCAAAGTCCGTCCCACTCAGTTCAGCCGCGATATTTACGGCGTTCGTAATAATGGTCAGGTGCGAGAACGTCTTGAGCGCGCGCGCAATCGCCGTCGTGGTCGTGCCGGAGTCCAGCAGCACGCATTGCCCCTCCTGCACTAGCTCCGCCGCCGCCGCAGAAATTCGCTGCTTCTCGCCTGAATGACGCCCTTCTTTCTCCTGCAACGAGGGGTCCGACAACGCTCCCGATCCCGGCAGCAGCGCGCCGCCATGCGTCCTCTGCAATGCACCCCGCCGCTGCAGGTAATCCAGGTCCTTCCGAATCGTGATCCGCGAGATCCCCAGCGACTGCGAGAGTTCTTCCACCAGCACCCGGCCATGCTGCTGAGCCAGGCCAACAATGTATTGCCGGCGCTCCTCGATCAGCATTTGCGATCCTCGTATCTGGTCCCCCGCAGCTTCCGTACCCGGAGCCTTCGAAGCGATCTTTGATTTCATAGCCCTTCCACCCCGCCTCTGCGAGTTCCACGAAGACTACAACGGAGCTTTCGCGAATGCAACGCCGAAATAAAAGGAAAGCCCGCCCGCCCGATCTATCGCGCGATGCAAGCAGCCGCATATACGCGCAGCACATCACGTACCTTATCCACGATCAGCGCCGCCGGGCCCCCGCTAATCTCGCCCATCCGAAGACGCAGATACTGCCCCGGCAGATACCGGCTCAGCATGCTCTCCGGGATTGCCACCCTCGATAGATTCTTCACCAACCGCTCAACCGCAGCTTCAATCTCAGGCTGATGCCAGTAGTACCGCACGCGGTCGCTGTAGCTGTATCGGCGCAGCAGCTTCTGCTCCGCGGAGCTTCCCGCGTAGTACGGCTTCCAATCTTTTGGCTCACGCAACATCGTCTCTTCAACCACCCGGCTCAAATCCGACCGCTGCGCCTCCGCAACCAGTTGCGACTCCATATCTTCGAGCGCCCCCAGCGCCTCCCGCATCGCAAACGTCAGCGCCGGCCCCACCTTCAGAATCGCAAACCCATCCTCCACCAGCTCTACATACGCCCGCGGCAACTGGTAGTCCGTGGAGTGCGCCTCAAACACAATCTCCTCCGGCTGCGTGCGCAACCACTCCACCAGCGCGCTCGCCTTCTTCCGGCCATACGCCACCACCGCATCATGGTCGAATTCCACGCCCGGCTGCACCACCATTGCAATCACTCGCGGCCACACCTCACCCAACCCTTGGTCAAGGAACACGCGCTTATGCACCGCGAGCGTGTAAGCCGCAGCATCCACCGAAGTCGCCTCCAGCCCTTGCACCGAATGCGTCGCCCCACCCGGCACCGGCACCTCCGTGCCGATCACGTACACCGGCCGCTCGCCCGCACCGCATGCATCTTCGGCCGCCCTGCAAAGCCGCGCCGCACGTTGCGCCACCACCTCATCAGAAAGCCGCTCCGGATCGCCGCCGCAAGCCATGCTCGCATCCAGATGAATCTTCCCAAACCCCGCGCTCGCATACTCCGCCACCATCGTCTCCGCGCGTTCCATCGCCTCGGCAGCCGGCAGCGCGCGCCACGGATTCGGCCCCAGGTGATCGCCCCCAAGAATCAACCGCTCCGCGCCAACGCCAGCTGCCGCAGCATGCTCCGACACAAAGCTGCGAAACTCCGCAGGCCGCATCCCGGTGTATCCACCAAACTGATTCACGTGGTTGCTCGTAGCTTCGATCAGCAGCAGCGAACCATCTTCGGCCGCCTGTTCAGCCGCCGCTCGAATCACCCATGGATGCGCCGAGCACACCGAATAAATCCCGGTAGCCACGCCCTGCCTGCGCTTCGCCAGATGCCGCTGTAGAACGGACGTCATAGCTCTCAATAAATCCTAAACTTCTGCACCACGCGATTAATCACGCCATCCGGGCTCGGAGAGTCCGGCTTCAGCTCATGCGCCACCGAGCAGTACAAGCCCAGCATCTGCCCAAAGATCACATCCACCACCGGTCGATAGGAATCCGCAATCGGCTCCTCCCCAGAATTCTCGCTCGCGTCATCCACGGCCACATATGAATCGCAATACGGCGCAATCTCTCTCTTCGCCGCCGCCGTTCCAACGGCCACGCGCTCCCCGACAATCCCCTTCTCGCCAATTTCGCGCAGCAGGTCGCTGGCATACTTCGCGCGCCGTTCGTCGCTGGACACGAAGCACACAAACAGCGTCTGCTTATCGAGTGCGGCCATCGGTCCGTGGCGCAGCCCCAGCACCGTCTCCGACATCGCCTGCACCTGCCCCGCCGTCATCTCCAGCACCTTCAGCGCCGACTCCTTCGCCACGCTCGCCAACGCTCCACCACCAATAAAACACACCCGCGTAAAGCCGCGCGCCGCAATCCGTTCAGCCTCATCGGCAGCACCCGTCAACATGTGCTCGCCCGCGCGCACCAGCTGCTCCAACACGCCCGTGTACTCCGCAATCGACCACGCGTTCGCCAGGCACTGCCCCATCACCACCATGTTCGTAAAGGAACTCGTCATCGCCAGGCTGCGATCATTCACCACGTCGTCCAGCACCACCACGCATGCGCGCTTCGACCCCTTGCACACCTCCGTCATCCGCGCCTTCGCATTGCACGTCACGACAAGGTGTGCCACCTCGGGATACAGTTGAATCGCCTGCTCCAGCACCGCAACCCCTTCCGGAGAATCGCCTGACCGTGAGAACGAGATCCACAAATACTTCCGCCCCGGCACCACGTATTCGGCAAGATTCGGGAGCAGGTCCGTACTCGCAACGGTCCATACCTCGCAGCCCCATTTTTGTCGTATCAATAACTCCAGCGCCTGCCCAATATAGTCCGACGTCCCAGCCCCGATCAGCATCACGACCGGCCGCTGCTCCAGTTCTTCCCGCACTCCCACCAAGTCCAGAAAGTCGCAGATCCGTTGCTGATCCCGCTTGAAAATCTTGAGCGTCGTCTCCCACGTCTTCGGCTGTTGAGCAATCTCGCGCGGCGTAAAGGCAAGACCCCTAGCCCTCTGCTCATCTTCAGGCAGCGCTACGAAACTCGAAAGGGATGTCACAATCATGGTCCTCATTGAGGTAAAGTCAACCATCCAGCATCAAAAAAACGAAATCGTAAACAGAAACTAAAGATAAGCAATAATAACCTCTATACTCTTCCTTAAGCAACAAAACAATACGAGGTCTTCCGGTGAACTTCCCCGATTCCAGCCTGCCTTCCAAATCTCTCGACATCACCATCGCCGGCGAGACCAACCTCGACCTCATTCTCTATGGCCTGCCTGCATCCATGCCCACCGATCGCGAGCTGCTCGGCTCCGGTTTCAACCTCACCCTCGGCGGGTCCTCCTCCATCCTGGCCCATAATCTCTCCCTCCTCGGCACCCGCGTCGGCTTCACCTCCCAGGTCGGCGCCGACGAAATGGGTGACATCGCCTCCGCCCGGCTCGCCGAAGCCGGCCTCGACACTTCGCATATCGCCCACAAATCCGGCGCAGCCACAGGCGTAACCATCCTGCTCCCCCACGGCTCCGAGCGTCACATCCTCACCTACCCCGGCATCATGGCGGAGATGACCGTCGCCGATCTCGATTTGTCTTACCTCACTTCCGCGCGCCACTTCCACCTCTCGTCCCTGTTCCTCCAGACCGCCCTCCACCCGCGCCTCCCCGTACTGTTCGATCAACTCAAGCATTCCGGCCTCACCCTTTCGCTTGATACCAATGACGATCCCTCCGGCAACTGGGGCGGCGTTCTCAACCCTCTCCTCGACAAAATAGACCTGCTCTTACCCAACGAGGATGAAATCAAGAAGATAGCCGGCAAGTCAACGCTCGACGAAGCCCTCAACTCGCTCGCCGCACGCGTCCCCCTCATCGTAGTCAAGTGCGGAGCCCGCGGCGCCCTCGTCCAGCAACACACCGCACACGGCATCCAGCGCGACTGGGTCGCCCCCCTCATCGTCGACCCCATCGACACCATCGGCGCAGGCGACAGCTTCAACGCCGGTTTTCTCCACGCCTGGCTACAGGGCCAGGACCCCCTCCGCGCCGCAGCCTTCGGCAACCTTACCGGCGCGCTCTCCACCCTTCGCCCGGGAGGCACCGAAGCCTTCCGCGACGCGAACCTCCGCACCACCTTCCTCGCGCAACACTCCGCATCATCCTGAAGCCAGGCCTGTGGCCGCACCACCCCGGCAACCTTCTACGAGGCTAACCTGCGGGGCACCAGGGCAATGCTTTCGAGACCCTTTCCCACCGAGCAGCTTCTTCCCTCCGTGCCGTCTTCAGGTGTCAACGACTGCCGTGCCTGATCGCGAAATTCATTTATCCCGATAAAAAACTCGCGCATCATGACAACAAAGAGATACTTCCCCCTGCTCGTCAGTTTGATCACCCCTGAATTTGAAAAATCCAGCGCGCCATTGACGGTAAAGTAGGACGACTCCATCGGCAGACCAAGCTCGACAGGCACTCCAAACCGATCCCGAAATTGCTTTCGGTCCAGCCCCGACCCAAATAAATCCATCAAGAAGTGATAACGCATTTGGTTGTGGTGGCTATACGATTTCGACCCCATCACCGGCCTGCGCCCAGCTTGAATTTCTTCCGCGTACCTCTTCAACGAAAACGTGTTCACATAAATGGTCCCATCCAGATAACTGAATGCCCCTGAACCAAGCCCCACATACTCCTCGGTATCCACGATGTACTCATCGATTAAACCCCCATTCTTGCGGGAAAACGCCCAACCAGTCGTTTGTTCGAACTCGGCAGCCATCTTTTCCAGGATTAACTGATAATCCTCATACTCAGAATCGTAAGTCACAACGCCGACAGTTTGTTTCAGTGACTTCACGACCGACGAGGGACTCATCAGTGGATAAAACGTGACCTGATTTGCGCCAGACCCCGACGCCAACTCAATATCCCTCAGCAGCACCTCTCTCGTTTGACCAGGAAAATTAAATATGATGTCCACGTTGAGTGATTGAAACATTCCCTCAACGCTATGAATTCTTTTTAATATTTTCTCGCCGTCCCCGAAGCGCTCCAGGCGACTGACTTTATGAAGCAGCGTGTTATCAAAACTCTGTACTCCGACAGACATCCGCTGAACTCTTCCAGCCAATCTCTCAGCCAGGGCCGGCTCCAATTGGTTGGGATTGGTTTCACAAGAGATATCTTCAATTCCAAATAATTCTTTCGCCAAATCAATTGTGGTTATCAATTCATCCAGCAGAATGGTGGGTGTCCCTCCACCAAAATACAAAGACCGGAACGTGTAACCCAAAGCGGCGGTCATGCGCATCTCTTCGCGCAAGCTCACGAAGTAAGTTCTCGCTGCCGGTTCCTTATAAGCGAAGCGGTTGAAGGAACAATAGGGACACAAAACGTCGCAGAAGGGGATATGGATATAAAGCATGTATCGTCGATCTGGTTTCGGCCCAGGCAGCCCGGTCACACCGCTTTTCTCCAGTTGAAATGCATCTCTCGTAACAAACCGGAGGAGTGGCGTAAGAATTTTTTCCGATAGCATCGGTAGATACCTCAGGTGATTGCGGCAGACTGTCTTCGCAGCTCGAAGCGCCGTCCTTGATCCACGCTGCCATGGATCCTGGCAAGCTGTTCGTAGTAATCCTCATCCGACGGTGTGCGGTTCCATCGTGACGGCCATCACAGCAGCGCCACAATCCTCGCTTGTAGGGTTACATCCAGCACGATGACGAAGGGAGTAGTTTGTGGACTCCGGTTCAAGTGTGTCGGTAAGAGATACCTCACGTCGAGCACTCCTCCATCTTCCGCCGACCTCCCACTTGTTCCTGCTCTCCCACTCTCCCCCATGCACTACAGCCACCGGGCTGAAGACTCGTACAATTCAGCTTGTTCACCGAGCCCTCACCGCGCGCTAATTTCACAGCGGCGCGCAGACAGGCGAGAGGAATCATCATGAACTACCCGATCTGGGACGTATCCTTTGGCGCTGGTCTACTCATAGCGCTCGTAGCCGGACTCCACGTGTTCGTCTCCCACTTCGCCGTCGGCGGAGGCCTCTTCCTTGTCCTCACCGAACGCAAGGCCCTCAAAACCAACGACCACGCGCTGCTCAACTGGCTCAAGTCCCACTCCAAATTCTTCGTCCTGCTCACCGTCGTCTACGGAGCCGTCAGCGGCGTCGGTATCTGGTTCACCATTGGCCTCATCAGTCCCACCGCCACCAGCGACCTCATTCACATCTTCGTCTGGGGCTGGGCCATCGAGTGGGTCTTCTTCTTCGTCGAGATCACCGCTGCCCTCCTCTACCTCGCCGGCTGGGACAAGCTAAGCCCCAAGCTTCACCAGTGGTACGGCTGGATCTACTTTTGGGCCGCCTTCGCCAGCCTGGTCGTCATCAACGGCATCATTACGTTCATGCTCACGCCGGGCAGCTGGCTGGACGTCCACAAGTTCTGGATCGGCTTCTTCAACCCCACCTACTGGCCGTCTCTCTTCTTCCGCAGCGCCATCTGCATCGCACTCGCCGGCATCTACGCCCTCATCACCGCTAGCGTGCAGAAGGACAAGGACCTCAAAGCCCGCATCGTCCGCTGGGGCGCGCTCTGGACGATCCCTTCCCTCCTGGCCCTCGTACCCTTCGGCTACTGGTACATCCGCGAAATCCCCGCTGCACTCTTCCTCAGCGCCCGCGGTCCCATGCCCACAGCCACCCACTACGCCTTCCTCGCGTGGAGCCTGCTAGCCGTCACCTTCATCCTCATGCTGCTCGCGCTCTTCACCCCGCGACGCATGCATCTAGCCTTTGCCCTCGTCATCGGCCTCGTCGCTCTCGGCGCCATGGACTCCTTCGAGTTTGTCCGCGAAGATGTCCGCAAGCCCTTCGTCATCGAAAACTACCTCTACGACAATTCGCTTTACGCCAACACCATGCCCGGCGACGGCGGCTTCACAGTGGACAACCTCAACACCATTGGCGTCCTCCACTCCGCCGCCTGGATTGATCAACGCACCATCACCCCTGACAACAAGGTCGCAGTCGGCCACGAGATCTTCCGTGTCGAATGCCAGGCCTGCCACACCGCCAACAGCTATCGAGGTATCCACCAACTCCTCGAACACCGCCAGTGGGATCCCGCCACCACCCGCGCCATGCTCTCGGGTCTTGCCCTCATGCACAACGGAGTCATGCCTCCCTTCGCTGGCACCGACCCCGAGCGCGACGCGCTAGCCGCCTACCTCAACGCTCTTCAGACCACCACACCCACACCCGCAATCGACGGCAAGCTGATCTACCAAAACAACTGCTCCATGTGCCATCTGGATCATCCCAACGAGCAGTTCTTTACCGGCATTGTCACCGATCCCAGTGCCGCGGCTGACTCCCTCAAGGACCTCACCAGCATCTTCCCCCTCATGCCCGACATCAAGCTGAACGAAGCCCAGCGCACCGCCCTCGTCCAGTACATCAACACCCAGCGCCCACCCGCCCAGCACGCTCAAAATCAGCTCCGCCCCGCAGCCGAAGGAGGCAAATAACATGATCGACCCCAGCATGGTTCCCATCGTCGACCCCAATCCGCTCCCGGCTCCCTACTGGCTCTTCAAGCTGCTGCTGCTCGTCACCTTTACCCTGCACATCATCGCGATGAACTTCATGCTCGGCGGCGCTTTCCTCGCCGTAGTCGCGCGCTTCACCTCCAAGGGAAAAGAGTTCCGTAACCGTATCTTCCTCGACCTCGCCAAAAAGGTTCCCGTCTTCCTCGCAGCGACGATCACCATCGGTATTGCGCCGCTGCTCTTCGTGCAGGCCATCTACGGCCAGTACTTCTACACCTCGACCATCCTCATCGCCTGGCCTTGGTTCCTCCTACTTGTCATCCTCTGCGTCGCCTATTACGGCTTCTACTACGTCGTCTACAACGGCCAGCGCCGCCCCGGTCCCGCCGGTATCGTCCTTCTCGTCAGCCTCGTACTGGTCCTGATCGTTGCCTTCATCCAATCCACCAACGTCACCCTCATGCAGACGCCCAGCCATTGGGCCGCCAAGTACTTCGCCTCTCCCACCGGTTGGAGCAATAACCTCTCTGACCCCACCCTGATCCCCCGCTACCTGCATTTCGTCACCTCGGCCATCGCCGTCGGCGGCATGCTTCTTGTGCTCCTCGCGCTGGTCCGCTGGAAGAGCGATCGTGAGTACGCCAACTACCTCTTCCAGTACGGCGGCAAGGCCTTTATGTACGCCACCATGGCCCAGTTCATCATCGGCACCTGGTTCCTCATCAGCATTCCACGCAACCTGCGCATGATCTTCATGGGCGACAGCCCGCTCGCCTCGGTGCTCTTCATCGTCGGGATCCTCGGCACCATCGCCGCCATCTTCCTCATGTCCAACGCCATCCGCAAACAAAACATCCGAGTCGCCGCCTACGGTGTCTCCGGCCTCCTCGCCATCGTCATCATCACCATGATCCTCATGCGCGACCTCCTGCGCGACGCCTACCTCGAACCCTACTTCCATCCCCACCAATTCGCGGTCAAAACCCAATGGGCCGTGCTGCCGGTCTTCCTCCTGCTCTTCATCGGGGGCGTAGGCCTCTGGCTCCTCATGCTCAAGCGATACGGCTTGTTCTCCGGCAACAAGGTGCCCCCGACCGAAGCCCTTCCCACCGAGCCCGCCGAATCCAAAGCCGAGCTAGTCGGCTAACACTTTTCCTCCGAAAACAATGCGGGGAGCCACCAAGGCTCCCCGCGCTGTTTAACTCACCTCGACCTCAAGCAAATCGCCCAATCCCAATTCCAATCACGTACGTCACCACGCCCTCCAGCAACCCCACGAACGTCATCTCCAACCCGCTGCTCCACCAGGACCGAATCGTGATCAGCGACTTCGCCGCACCCACCGCAAAGTGCGCCAGCAACGAAACAATCGCCGCCACCACGATCGCCGGCACGCCCGCCAGGAAGAAAAACGGAATCACCGGCACCAACGCGCCCACCGCCGTCGATAACGCAGCCGTCGTAGCCGACACCCAAGGCTTGCTCAGGCCCTCTTCACTCACATGCAACCGCTCCCTCGCCAGCGCCTGCACCAGTTGCTCTTTCTTCTCCGCAATGTGCCCCACAAAATGGTCTGCATCTTCAGCCGACAGCCCCCGCACCTGGTACGTCAGCGACAGCAACTCCCGTGCTTCAGCTTCATTGTTCTCCACCGCATCCCGCTCGCGCGCAAACTCCGCCTCATAGATCTCCCGCTCGCTCTTCGCCGCCAGGTACGCGCCCGACCCCATCGAAAGCGCACTCGCAAACATTCCCGCCAGCCCCGCGATCAGCACAAACTTGCTATTCCCCAGAGTCGCTCCCGACACACCCGAGACAATTCCGAAGATCGCGCCCAATCCATCGTTCACGCCGTAGATCGCGTCACCAATCCAGCTAGCCGCCTTCGGCTGCCCTTTCTCGCGCTCAGCCACCAGCTCATCCAGCGCCTGCCGCGCCGCCTCCGGCTCCATGGCCGTCGCCGGCAGATGATGCCGAATCAACCCGCCCAAAGTTAAATAGTGGTCGGCCTCATCCGAGATCACCTCTTTCAGAATCGCGATGCTCTCCTCATCCCCAAGCTCGCGAATCTGTTTCCCATAGCGCGCAATATCGCGACTCTCATCCAGCTCCAGCCGCCGCAACGCCAGGTCCTGTCCTCCCACCCTGGTTGCCAGCGATCCCGCCTCCCCCGACTCCGGCCCGTCGTACTTCGGAATCGCCGCGCCCAGCACGGTCAGCCGCGTCGCCCACAGATCCGCGTGGTGCTTCTCAGCCAGTGCCAGGTTGCGCAGCGTCCGGCGTCGCTGCGGATCGCTCTCCTGCTCGCTGAGCGCCTGGTACGTGTGATATCCCCGCATCTCCGTCTGCCAGTTGCTGGCCAGCGCTTCAATTAGATGTGCATTTTCCTTGCTATTCATGGAGGTCCTTCGATCCGTCTCTCAGTCGATGCCCTCATTCTCGCTTAACACTTCGCTTCACGCTGTGACCGTCCGATCACGCCCTACCCTTCCCCAACCCCGCAACCGGCGCCCCCGCCATAGACGACCGCTTCACCAGCCGCCTTACCTTCTGCGGCGACATCGCCAGCTTCTTCGCCACCCTCGAAATCTTGCACTCCTCCCGCATCCACACCCGCGGAATCACCAGCTGCGCAAACTGTTCCGTCACCTCCTGAAAACTCTTGCCCGTAATAATCCCCTGCGACCACGCCCGGAGCGTATCTTCGATCCCCACCACCTTCAGCAGCCGCGACTTCAGCACATTCAACTCCTCCACCGCATAGTCCGCATCCTCCGGGTCCAGCAGCCCCGACGCAGCATCCACGCATCGCCGCGCCAGCTCATAATCGTGGAAAAAATTATTCGCCGCAGTCTCTCCCAGCGCCACGTACGCGTTCAGCAGCACGCGCTTGTTCTCCATCGACTGCGCCAGCGCAACCGCCTCCATGCAATGCTGCTTCGCCAGCCGCGCATACACCGGAATCTCCTCCGCCGATCCCAGCAACTCCTCCACCCGCGCATTCTCAATCATCCCCATCAGCGTGCACGCCCTCGCCCGCAGCAGCACATTGTGATGTGCCTCCGCAATCTCCAGCGCCTGCGCAGCTTCTCGCGCCGACATACCCAGGTCGCCCACATCCAGATGCAAATACCCCGCATTCAATAACGCCGACCCCAATCCCGCATGCTCTCCGTGAAGCGTACAAATCTCCTTTGCCCGCTCCAGTTCCAAAATCGCGCTCCGATACAGCTCCTGATACTGGCGATGAAACTCCCTCAGCCGCGACTCCCCAGTCTTCCCCCCATCGCCCTTGCCTGTCTTCCGCGAAGCCGTCACATCAATATGTTTTTTCAACTGTGCCGCAAGCAGCCGCTTCACAAAACTCAAGTTCGTCACCGCGCGCGCCAGGTTCGTATGGTTCGGATGACTGATCTCATACAGCGCCACCGCTCTCTCAAAGTGCGTCACAGCCCGCGCATAGTCGCCATGCCGGCGCACAATCCGGCCTCGCGCGCTTTCAATGTTCCCCAGCGCAATCCAGTGGTCCGTCTTCTTCAGCTCCTTCTCGGCCTCATTCAGCATCTGCAGAGCGCCCGCACTATCGCCATTCTGAAACACAATCCACGCCTGCTGAATCTTGATGATCGCCACCAGCGCCTCCGAACCCGGCATCGTATGTGCAATCGTGAGCGCCGCCAGCAGATGATCTCGCGCCATGTCGTAGTCAGCCTTCTTGCGATGCGCGCGCGCCTTCCACAGATTCGCCAGCGCCTTCAGCTCCGCATCCTGAAACACATCCTCCATCTGCAGCAACCCACCCAATATCCGTATCGCCCCATCCGCATCATTAGTGGACAGCGCATAGAACGCCTCCGTCATCCGCACCCGTACATACGCCGCCACCCCCATCTGCTCCCGCTGCGCCGCCGTTAGCGGGTCCAGCCTCTCGCGCAACAACTGCGGCTCGCGATACCCCACGTCCACCCACTGCGCCAGCATCAACAACACCTCTGCCCCATGCCGGTCATTCAACTCCAGCGACCTCCACGCCGGCTCCGCCCGCTTAAGCAGCTTGATCCCTTCGGCAATACTCCGCCGCCGCAGGCAATCCATCATCGCGATCAACCAATCGCGATCCGCCGCAACCGCTCTTGCCTTTCTCTCTGTCATTCCCTCAGGGAATCTGCTTCTGACTTTGCTCTTGTCTTCCTTTCTGTCATTCCCTCTGGGAACCTGCTTTTGACTTTGCTCTTGCCTGTCTCTCGCACTCTTCGCAGTCATCCGAACCTCCGCTTGCTCACCAGTCTCCAGCGCCCTCTACCTCTACGTCTGTGTTCTGGCACACTTCGTTCACTAGCACGATTCGTACTACCCCACCTTGCCAAGGTCCGCGCAATCCACTCTACTCCGAAGTAAGGCAACCACCCCATCCGCACCAAGGAGTAGAAAATGACCAAACAACAGCAGATTCAGCAGATAGAAACCAACTGGAAATCCCCCCGCTGGGCCGGCATCAAGCGCGGCTACACTGCCGAAGACGTCTACACGCTCCGTGGCTCGGTCCACATCGAATACTCCCTCGCCCGTTCTGGAGCAGATCGCCTCTGGAACGAACTCCAGCAGCCCGGCCACATCGCCGCCCTCGGCGCCCTTACCGGCAACCAGGCCGTACAGATGGCGCAGGCAGGCCTCAAGGCCATCTACCTCTCCGGCTGGCAGGTTGCGGCCGACGCCAACACCGGCGGCCAAATGTACCCCGACCAAAGCCTCTACCCCGTCAACAGCGTCCCCCAGGTCGTCAAAGCCATCAACAACGCCCTCCTGCGCGCCGACCAGATTCACCATAGTGAAGAAGGTGACACCAAAGACTGGATGCTGCCCATCGTCGCCGACGCGGAAGCCGGCTTCGGTGGCACGCTCAACGCCTTCGAGCTCATGAAGTCCATGATCGAAGCGGGAGCAGCCGGCGTCCACTTCGAAGACCAGCTCTCCTCGGCCAAAAAGTGCGGCCACATGGGCGGCAAGGTCCTCGTGCCCACCCGCGAAGCCGTACAAAAATTAATCGCAGCCCGCCTCGCAGCCGACGTTCTAGGCGTGCCCACACTCCTCGTAGCCCGCACCGACGCCAACGGCGCCCAACTCCTCACCTCCGACTGCGATCCCATCGATGCCGAGTTCGTCACCGGCGAGCGCACCGTCGAAGGCTTCTGTCGCATCAACGGTGGCATCGACTGCGCCATCGCCCGCGGCCTCGCCTACGCTCCCTACGCCGACATCATCTGGTGCGAGACCTCCGAACCCAACGTCGGAGAAGCCAAGAAGTTCGCCACCGCCATCCACAAGCAGTTCCCCGGCAAGCTTCTCGCCTACAACTGCTCCCCCTCCTTCAACTGGCGCGCAAAGCTCTCGGAGCCCGAGATCCACGCCTTCCAGAAAAATCTTGCCGCCATGGGCTACAAGTTCCAGTTCGTCACCCTCGCCGGCTTCCACGCCCTCAACCTTGCTATGTTCGAGCTGGCGGAGGCCTACAAACAGGACGGCATGCTCGCCTACTCCCACCTCCAGCAGCGCGAGTTCGCTCTCGCCGACCAGGGCTACGGCGCAGTCCGCCACCAGCGCTTCGTCGGCACCGCTTACTTCGACAAGGTCGCCACCACCATCTCCCACGGCGAAACCTCCACCAACGCCCTCCCCGGCTCCACCGAAGAAGAGCAGTTCGAACCCGAATCAGCCGCCGCCTAACCAACCTGCAGTGCGCCCAGCTCCATCGGGCGCACGTGCCTTTGCCTTTGCTTTTGCCGTTGCTTCTCTGGCTGTCATCCCGCAGGGATCTGCTTCTTCTTTTGCCTTTGCCTTTCTTTCTGTCATTCCCTCTGGGAATCTGCTGTTTCCTCCCCAAGCCACCCTCAGCCCTCACGCCAAGGGTGGCTTTCCTCTTGCGTTCAATCACACCCAACAGCTCGAAGGGGCACGGCTTCAGCCGTGCCTTCAACCTGCGTCTACCCATCGGCTTTAGCCGCTGAGGGTAGCCAGGCAATCTTTACCATCCCCCACAAACCCCATCCTCCAGATAAATTCCCTCGCACCCAAGTAAAATAAACAGTGTGAAGAAGATCGCCGTCCTCGGCTCAACCGGCTCCATCGGCCAGAGCACCTTAAGCATCTGCGAGTCCCACCCCGACCGCTTCCACCCCATCGCGTTCGCCGCCGGCGCCAACCTCGACGTCGTCTTCGAGCAATGCCGCCGCTGGCGCCCACAAGTCGTCTCCGTCGCCACCGAACCCCTCGCCGACCAGCTCTCCACCCGCCTCGCCGCCGCCGGCATCACCGGCATAGAAGTAGTCCACGGCACAGCCGGCACAGTCCGCGTAGCCACCCTCCCCGCCGTCGACTTCGTAGTCGCGGCCATCGTCGGAGTAGCCGGCCTCGAAGCCACTTACGCCGCCGTCCTCTCCGGCAAAACCGTCGGCCTCGCCAACAAAGAATGTCTCGTAGCCGCCGGCGACCTCATCCTCGCCGCCGCCCGCGAGCACAACGTAGACCTCCTCCCCATCGACTCCGAGCACAACGCGATCCACCAGTGCCTCCGCGCCGGCACCGCCGCCGAAGTCAAACAAATATGGCTAACCGCATCCGGCGGTCCCTTCCGCAACACCCCGCTAGCCGACTTCGACCGCATCACCCCCGCCCAGGCCCTCAAACACCCCACCTGGGTCATGGGCCAGCGCATCACCATCGACTCCGCCACCATGCTCAACAAGGGCCTCGAGATCATCGAAGCCTGCCGCCTCTTCAATCTTCCCCCCTCGCGCGTCAAAGTCACCGTCCACCCCCAATCCACCATCCACTCGCTAGTCGAGTACATCGACGGCAGCATCCTCGCCCAGATCTCCGTCACCGACATGCGCCTCCCCATCCTCTACGCCCTCTCCTGGCCCGACCGCGTAGCCAGCGACCTAACCTTCGACCTCGCCCACCTCGCCCACCTAGACTTCCAGACCCCCGACTTCGCCCGTTTCCCCTGCCTCCGCCTAG
>Ga0302313_10000121_pt1 | contig 71788 bp, 69 predicted proteins | sample III_Palsa_N2_2_FD_200454 | JGI IMG/M metagenome (GOLD analysis project Ga0302313, IMG submission 200454) | Peat permafrost microbial communities from Stordalen Mire near Abisko, Sweden - III_Palsa_N2_2 | ecosystem: Environmental > Terrestrial > Soil > Palsa > Peat permafrost | place: Sweden...
AATTCGTTGAAGACGACGAGGAGATTCAGATCCACTTGCCGATATCGCATTAGCCCTCGAAGAGGTCGAACGATTTCATCGCCTCTTCGCCCCCGGATGCTTTCAGGCCAGATTGAAAAAAAGCAACCGTCTTGAGGGTCAAGTCTGATGCAGGGCGCAGTTGAAGGGGACATGGTCGCGGGCGACCGCATTGAGGATGGTGAGCAACTTCCTCATGCAGGCGACCAGGGCGAGCTTGGGGGCCTTACCTTGATCGATCAGATGGGCATAGAAGCGGCGGATGACCGGATTGTGGCGGGAAGCTACGAGGGCTGCCATGTACAGCGCGCGCCTCACAGTGGCGCGGCCGCCCCAGGTGCATTGGCGGCCGCGGAACTGCCCAGAGTCGCGGTTCAGGGGCACCACACCGACCAGTGCCCCGATCTCTCGACGCGTCAGATGACCCAGTTCCGGCAGCTCGGCGATCAGCGTGGCGAGGGTATTGGGTCCGACGCCCTTCACGCCTTTGAGCAAATTGTTGAGCGGCGCGTGGTCGCGCTGGATCAAGCGTGCAAGCTCGGCATCGGCTTTTTTCAGTCGCTCCTTGAGGAAGCGGATGGAGGCTTCGATGTCTGGTCGGGTGCTGCTGTGACTGGTGCCCAGCCGCTGCCGCTCAGCGATCAACATGCTGCACAACTGCCGCCTGCGCAGGAGTTGCGCCTGGAGAGCTTTAAGAGGCTCATCTGCCAGGGGCTTTATGAGGCGCTGCAAGTCATCACGTTGGTGCAGAACCTGGGCGAAGCGAGCCAGGACCCGAGCATCAATGGAGTCGGTCTTGGCCAGTACGCCCATCGCCTTGGCAAAGTCTCGGGCCTGCCGCGGATTAATAACAGCAACCGGCAGACCAGCCGCCTGCAGCGCACCGGCCACAGCCGCTTCATAACCGCCTGTGGCTTCCAGCACGATCAAACTGATCGTCAAGCCGCCCAATTGTGTCAGCAGAGCATCGTGGCCTTCGAGCTCATTGGGAAAGCTCTGCGTCGCTCCGTCTGTGCCAAAGCTCACCTCAAGGCTGGCTTTCGCAACATCGATGCCCACGGCTACCAGATTGGTGGAGTTCTTCACGGCCCCTCCTTGCGAATGCGGACTCTAACGTCCCAACAACCGTTCGGGCTCGGAAAGAACGGGAACAGTGACCCCGCGCCTCAGCTTTTTTACGGGCTTGGCGGCCCCAGGGGGGAACAGGCTACAGGGTCACTCCACCCGATCGTGGCAATGGCACCGAACTTACCAATACCAATTTAGCAACGACCGGAATGGAAGATACAAGGGGGACCTATGCGTTTGCTCAGCCTCGCAGGCCTGGTTTTCATATTGCCACTGATGCAGCAGCGCACCGCCGCGGCGCAGAGCCCTCCGACAACGACGGCCGGACCCGTCACGGACCAGGGGATCCTGCAAGAGGTGGTGGTGACCGCCGAGAAGCGCTCCGAGAATATACAGACCACACCGATTTCGGCTTCCGCACTGAGCGGCACGGAAATCGAGGAGCGCGGCGTTACGGATATATCCGACCTGCAGTACAACACCCCGGGCCTGTCCGTTTCCAACAACGGCCTGATCAATATCATCAATATCCGAGGTGTCGGTCTGGCATTGGTGGCGCCCAATACGTCCTCCGGTGTCATCAACTACCGGGACGGGGTGCTCATCACCCACGAGCCGTTCCTCCTGGACCCCTATTTCGATGAATCCCAGATCGAAGTACTGCGTGGCCCCCAAGGAACGCTCACCGGATCCAACTCCACGGGTGGCGCCATCCTGGTCGTTTCCCACGACCCGCAGCTCGACACCAAGGTCAGCGGATTCATCGAGCAGGCGGTCGGCAGCTATACCGACATCCGCACGCTCGGTGCCGTCAATCTGCCCATATCGGACGCGTGGGCAGCGCGGGCGGCCTTTTACAGTGAAACCCGCGACAGCTTCTATACGAACCTGGGGGCGCCGGGCAGCACCCAGATACCCTCCAACGATGCCGCCGGAGCACTCGAGCAGCATGCAGTGCGACTAAGCCTGCTCGGCAAGCCCGCGGATAACCTGTCGGTGGTTCTCAAAACGGAATTCAACAGCAACCGGGGAACCGGCACTCCGGATACGCCGACGCCTTTCTCGCCGTACTACGCCTACGCGAGCCATGTGCCCTTCATGCTCGCCTATAACTCACCCACGCTCAGCAACAACCAGGACTGGCGCACGATCCTGACGGTCGACTGGCAGACCGCGCTCGGCTTCGACGTGCGCTCGCAGACGGCCTGGACCCAGGGTGTTAACCGCGAGGCGGATGATTCGGATGCGAGTGCATTCAATGGCCAGATCACTGCCTTTCATATCGGCCAACGCACCCTGCAGCAGGAAATCGATTTTCTGTCGACGACTCCGGGTGCCTTGCAATGGACCGCTGGCGCGTTCTTTCTGAAGGACGAAGTCGACAACTACAACTTCCTGATTACCCAGCTCGCCACGCCCCTCGCGCCACTGTTTCCTTACCAGATCGAGCCGCGCGGCGCCGACAAGGCACGGGATGAGGCCGTGTTCGGCCAGCTCACCTACGACCTGACGCAGCAGTGGCAGCTGCTCTTCGGCGCGCGCTACACGCAGAACCGCCGCTGGACGCCGACGGGGGATGTCGCAATCAACCTCACTCCGACAGGGCCGCTGGTGCCTTTTCCGGTTCCCCCCGAGTACGACAAGGGCGTCACCACGGGAAAGTTCGGCCTGAACTTCAACCTCGATACCAATGATCTCATTTACGCCTTTGCCGCCCGTGGCGCAAAGTCCGGCGGTTTCAATGACGCCGGTCCCGGCGGCACCGGCACCCTGTTCAACCCGGAAGTCGTGTGGGATTACGAACTGGGCTGGAAGTCGACGTGGCTGGGGGGGCACGTCCGTAGTCAGCTGGACGGATTCGACATGAACTACAGTGATTTTCAGCTCAACGAATACAATCCCGCGACCAATGGCTCCGTAGTCGGCAATGCAGGGCACGCGACCATCAAGGGCGGTGAAGGGCAACTCCAGGCCCGGCTGGCCGATTTCGATATCAACGGCACGCTGGCCTACGTGGATTCGAAGCTGGGTTCATCGGTTTTCTACGACACGCGCTACACGCCGGCGATACCATTCGACGTGTCCGGTCATGACCTGCCTTATGCGCCCAACTGGACCGCCGACCTGCGCGTTCAGTACACGCTGCACGTGCTGGGTGAGCTCACACCCAGCGTGCAGTTTTCGTATGTTGCGAGCCAGTGGGCCCAGGTCTTCCAGGTCGCCTCCGGCCCCTACGACCCCGCCCGCGATTTCATGGGGTCAAGAGCGCTCGTCGGCGCTACGCTGTCATGGCGGCCGTCGCCCCCCTGGCGGGTTGAGGCGTACGGCAAGAATCTCACGAACAAACTGTATGTCCAGGCCATCAACAGCAGCGCCACGACCGACAATGTGATTTACGGTGACCCGAGAACGTACGGGTTACGCGCCAGCTACCAGTTCTGAGCAACCTTAAGGACTCCCCATGAAGTCATTCCGCAAATGGACTGTTGGCCTGGCCACCGTGGCTCTGACCGCATCGGGAGTCGCGGTCGCGGAGGGCAGCTGCAATGCCAGCTGCCTGAATCGGCTCATGGCGGAATATCTTAAGGATCTGACGCGGCATGATCCCGCGTCCCTGAAACTCAGTGCTAATCTCAATGCGCGCGAAAATGGGCACGCCATGGCAATCGGTGCAGGCGTCTGGCAGCGGATCACGGCGTTGCCCGTCCCGGGGCCGACCTTCTCGGATCCCGAGCTCGGTCAGGTCGTCTATTTTGGCGCGGCCCAGTACGGCTCCGAGCTCGGGGCTCTGTTCGTGCGGCTGGTCGTGAAGGACGGAAAGATCACCGAGTCCGAACTCTTCACGCGCGGCGGGGAGCCAGGCGGCAAGGATGATTTCTCCGGCCTGCTGGAGCCGGATGTCCTGTACGAGGCTCCGGTACCGGAAGCGCGCCGCAGCGACCGCAAGACCATGGCGGCGATCATCGGCCGCTACGAGGACGGGATCAGCGAACACAATGGCAGCATCCCGCCCTTCAGCTATCGTTGCGATCGGTACTCCGCGGGCCTCAAGTGGACCAATAACCCCGCCGTGCCGCTGGAAAAAGGCGGCGGCACGTGCGGCACGAGCTTTGACGGGCTCAAAGGGCAGACCGTCGTCAATCGCCGCATCGCAGTGCTGGATATGGCGCGTGGCATTGCCGTGGCGCTGTTCATCATCCCGCATGGCGAGCGCCCGACCAAAGGTTCCACTAACGTGGCCGAGGTCTTCAAGATCGTGGACGGGAAGATTCGCTCCATCGAGGAGTTCGCCTTTCCGGGCGCCTACCCTCCCGAATCGGGCTTTCAATAGCCTTCAATGTTGGTCGCGCCTCAGCGTCGCGCCCGATTCGAACGCCGCCGGTCATCCACATTGCTTTTCGGTTCGGGTGTCCGCAACGATGAGGCAGTCTTCCGCCGTGGCGGTGCAGGTGTAGAACGGGCTGTCGCGTTGCAGATCAAATGCAAGCGCCGAGGCGGGATCGAGGTGGCTGAGCATGATGAGGTCTCGTAAAGACCCATCATTCGTGAATCGATTCCGAACGCCGGCCAGTCGCAAGCCGCCACTGCCCGTCAGAGAGACCTTACAGCCACGCCTCGGGGCGCGCCTCGATGCCTTCTCACCGAGCCCAGCGGCATCGGTTTGATTCTGCGGCGGCGCCATCCGGATTCAAATGCCGAATTGCACTTCGCGCAGCGCATCCTCATATTGTTTTTTTGCCGTCAGCACCGCGCCACGAATCTGGTCTTCCGCAAGATGCGCCTGTTCCCACAAATCCAGCTTAGCTACCGAATGATGGACTGAGGCGAGTGCCTGCTCCCGCCTTATAGCGGCTATCCATTCATCGACCGCTGCTCTATACGCGCCCTGCAGCTGGTCAAGATTTGCGTCCGTCATGGATGGCTCCCGAATGTGTCGCCGCTAACGCCGTACCTCAAGCTCCCGCGCCCCGAACCTACTACGATAATGTGACAGCTGGAGATTCTGCCGAGTGTGATCTTTTCCGACACGGAAATGGTCATACCGCCGACCGTGGCGTGCAGATACTGTCATGACATATCTCGCATACTCCTGTTCCCGCGAGCCACCTCATCGTCGATTCGTTATCGGCTGCGTTCGGGCTCATCGGGTTGGCATCACCAAAAATCATCGAGGAAGTAAATCATGTCCAAGAAAGCTGTAGAGCATCACAAGCAAGCCGCCGAACATCACAGCCACGCGGCGAAACATCACAACGAAGCGGCCAAACATCATGAGGCGGGCAACCATGAGAAAGCGGCCCATCATGCGCACTCCTCGCGTGCTCATGCCTCACATGCGGAAGATCATGCTGAACATGCCGCCAAGGCACATATGGACGAGCACGGGAAGAAGTAAGGCTCCGTACTTTTCTTAGACACCTCAATGAGGCCCGCACACTTCGGTGTGCGGGCCGTAGCGACGCACAACCGGCCGCCAAACCCTGCGACCACAATTCAATGACTCGACAGCGGCACGTACTTTCCGTCGACATCGGCGGGACGCATGTCAAGTTCCGACTGTCTGACGGCCGAGACTCACTGTTCTTTGATTCCTCGCCATCGATGACGCCGCAACAGATGATGCGCCGCATCCGTCTGATGACCAAGGACTGGTCATTTGACCGTGTTTCATTGGGCTTCCCCGGCACCATGCAGGCGATCGGGGGCTACGACGGGGGCCGAATGCTGTTCCTGGACTTTGGCACCGCCCTGGGCGCTGTATCTATATTGGATTCCAAGGTGTATCCGATGGAGCTCGGGCATCTTCCCTTCAGCAAGCGCGGGCAGATTCAGTCGTACGTTGGCGGCGATGCACTCACGCGTCTGGGTTCCACGCGATGGTCAAAGAACGCTCTGCAGATCATCAGTCATCTGAGCCGAATTCTTGACGCTCATTATGTGATCGTCGGAGGAGGAAACGCGGCGCACCTTCGGAGCATGCCGCGGCATGTTCGCGTGACCCCGCCCGACCTGGCATTCATAGGTGGCTTTCGCGCCTGGAAGCGCTCACCGGGCGCCGAACTTTGATGATTCCAGTCGCCGCGCCCTCGGGCCGGCGGCTACCCCCGGACCCCGTCCCGAGAAGCGGCCATGCAGCAGGGCCAGGTCCCCTTCGGCTACAATCGGCTGGTTCTCGTAGCGCAACATCGGCGGAACCGTTCGCGTCGGGGGGCGAATATGAACGTTGCGGTAATGGGTGCGGGTGCGGTTGGCGGCTACTACGGCGGCATGCTGGCGCGCGCCGGACACGACGTGGTGCTCATCGGGCGACCGCAACACGTCGCAGCGATCACGCGTCAGGGGCTCAGACTCGAAACACAAACCTTCGACGAACGCGTGCGCGTCGCTGCCAGCACGGATGAGAGCACAGTGCAGGCCGCGCAGCTTGTACTCTTTTGCGTGAAATCCACCGACACCGAAAGCGCGGCGCTTGCCATCAAGCCGTATCTTGCGCCGCATGCCGTCGTGCTGTCACTGCAGAACGGCGTCGAGAACGCGGAGCGGCTGCGGACGCTCCTGCCACAGGAAGTGATTGCAGCGGTGGTCTACATCGGTGTCCAAATGGGCGGCCCGGGGCATGTCAGGCATCACGGCCGCGGCGAACTGATCATCGAGCCGTCGCAGAGCAGCGAGAAGGTTGCGCAGGCGCTGATCGCAGCCGGCATTCCGACCGACATTTCGGTTAACGCACGCGGTGCGTCGTGGGCGAAGTTGATCATCAACTGCGCCTACAACGCGCTATCGGCGATTACGCAGTTGCCGTACGGCGAGCTCGTCAAAGGCGCGGACATACCTGCCGTGATTCGCGACATCGTCGATGAATGCGTGGCCGTTGCGAAGGCGGAAGGGGTCACGATCCCGGGCGATATCCATGCAACCGTGCGCGGGATAGGCGAGGCGATGCCGGACCAGTACTCATCGACGGCGCAGGATCTGGCACGCGCCAAGCGCAGTGAGATCGACCATCTGAACGGCTTGATCGTGCGGCGCGGCCAAGCGCTGGGCGTCGCGACGACCGCCAACCGACTGCTGCTTGCGATCGTTAAGCTGCTGGAGAGCAAGTAGCGGATTCATCGAATGACGAAGGGGCAAAGACCATGACAATTCAGGTCGTTCGAGATCAACGGGCGCGGATGTGGCATGACATCCACATCGGACCCAATCACCTTGCCACCGACCTGAGTGTCGAGGAAGGCGGCGACGCATCAGGACCCAGTCCCCATGATCTCTACGACGCCGCGCTCGGCGCGTGCACAGCGCTGACCGTACTTTGGTACGCGAAGCACAAGAACATCCCGGTAGAGAACATCGCGGTTTCCGCGGAACGCGATTCCAGCCAGGAACGCGCGGGCATCTATAGACTGAGTGCGGTGCTTACGTTGACCGGAGACTTGAGCCCCGGCCAACGGCAAGAACTATTGCGAATGGCGGAAAAATGCCCGATCCATAAGCTGATGACGGACGTCACCACCGAGATCACCACGAGCTTAAGCCCCGCATGAGTTACCGGCTCGTCGCGTTGCCATGAACACCCCCAGCGTGGCTCGTGTCCACTGTGCCGTAAACAATGGAAATCTTCTCAGAGGTACCCCCGGAGCTGACGTAAGCGCCCGAATGAATGAGCACCGGATGACGCAGAACCAGACCGGTCTCTTCCCGCATCTCCCGAGCGGCCGCCTCCAGCGCAGTCTCATTGTTTTCGATGGCGCCTGCGACGAGGTTGTCCCGATACGGGTAGTCGCCGGCCACCATCAAGCCAGGACGAAACTCGTTTCCAAGCACGACCTCATCGCGATCCGGATCATGGCCTAGCACAGCAGCCGCGTTGCCGCGCTCCATCATTTCCCAGGTGCTGCGCTTGATTCCTCCGCCGTGCTTCTCGACGTCGAATTCATACTGGTAGACCCGCAGAAATCCCTCGTGCAAAGGTCTTTTGCTATGGATGACTGCTTTGAGTTGTCTTGCTGTCACGTACTACCTCCGTGCTCGCGCGGGAGTATAGTTCGCCCTCGGTCCGCGGCGTGGCGGCGCATGAGGATTCAAATGAACGTTTCGCAACATGCAGGCATTTCGGCACTGCTGTCACTGGCCATCCTGGGCGCGACATGGTCCGCAGGCACACCGGCACAGAATCAGCCACCACCGCAGGCTTCAGCGGTACCGCAAGGTGGTCCGCCCTCTACCTACGCTCAGCAGTCCCCCCCGCAGCTGCAGCAGCTGGTGGCCCCCATCGCCCTATATCCGGATTCGCTCGTCGCCCAGATCCTGGCGGCCGCCACCTTTCCCGAGCAGGTGGTGGAAGCGGACCGGTGGGTTCAGGCAAATCCGGGACTGAAAGGCCCCGCGCTGGGTCAGGCGGCGGATCAGCAGCCCTGGGATGCCAGCGTCAAGGCGCTCACGGCGTTTCCGGCCGTGCTGGGAAACATGGACAAGAATCTCTCCTGGACCTCTTCCCTGGGGGATGCCTATTACAACCAGCAACAGGACGTCATGGATGCCGTGCAGGCGATGCGCCAGCGTGCGCAGCAGGCTGGAAATCTGAAGAGCACTCCGCAGCAGGCGGTCGCGGACCAGGATTCGACTATCAGCATCGATCCGACCAGCACCGACATCGTCTACATCCCGGCGTACGATCCCTGGCTGGTCTATGGCGATCCGATACCGGAATGGCCGGGATGGTATCCCTATCCGGGAATCTGGTTTGGCGGCCCCTACCTCTCCTTTGGTGTGGGTTTCGGCATCGGCTTCCTGGGAGGTTTCGGCTGGGGCTGGCACAACTGGGGATTCGATTGGCACCGCCACGCAGTGCTGTATAACCACAGCCCCTACCTGTCCCACAGCACGACATTCTATAACCGTGCGAATTTCTACCGGGGCGCGGGTGGCGACCGCGGCTTCAACGGTGCGCGTGGCACGCCCGGTGCTCGCACGGAACCGGGCGGCGGCAGAAATGGCGGTTTCGGAGGGCGCGATGAAAGCCCCGGCGCACGCGGCGGCGTGTTCAACGGCGGTGCGACACCGCGGCCTTTTGGCGAAGATCATGCGGCACCGCGTGGATTTACCCCCTCCCCCGGCGCGAGCGGCATGCGCTCGGGAGCCTTCAGCGGCTTCGATCACGGCGGCCAGGTGAGAGGGTTCTCAGCGCGTGGCAGCGCCAGTTTCGGTGGCGGCGGAGCACGTGGCGGCGGTGGTGGTGGTGGTGAACGCGGCGGCGGGCGCCGCTGATGACCATAAACGGAGAAAGGCCTATGTGTCGAACGATGCTTGGAACGGCCCTGCTGTTGATGGGATGTCTTGCCATGCCCCCGATGGCACTGGCGCAGAAGGTTTTCTCCTCGCCGGCGCAGGCGAGCGACGCCCTCTTCACGGCGGCGAAGAACAATGATGCCCAAGCGATGCTCGATATCCTCGGACCGGACGGCCGCAAGCTCGTCTCTTCCGGGGATGCGACCGAGGATGCCGACGACCGGGCCAATTTCGTGAGGCGGTATCAGGAGATGCACCGCCTCATGAAGGAACCGGACGGAATGACCACCCTGTACATCGGCGCCCGCAACTGGCCGATGCCCATACCGCTCGCGGGCGCAGGCACGGCCTGGCACTTTGATACCGCGGCGGCCAGGAAGGAAATCCTCTACCGGCGCGTGGGACAGAACGAGCTGTCGACCATCCGCGTCTGCGAGGAACTCGTTGCCGCCGAGAAGGAGTACCACTCCGTGCAGGGCGGACACTACGCCGCCAAGTTATTCAGTGAGGCGGGCTCGCATGACGGCCTGTATTGGAAAACGGCAGCCGGCCAGCCCCAAAGTCCCATCGGCCCGTTGGTCGCGGCGGCCGCCGCGCAGGGCTATGTGCACCAGCCCGGCACTCCGACCCCCTATCATGGCTATTACTACCGCATTCTCACGGGCCAGGGTAAAAATGCCCCGGGTGGTGCGAAGAGCTATCTCGTAGACGGCAAAATGACCGGCGGGTTCGCATTCCTGGCCTATCCAGCGCAGTACCGATCCTCAGGCGTCATGACCTTCCTGGTGGGCGAGGACGGTGCCGTATACGAGAAGGATCTCGGCAAAATGACCGCAACCCTCGCCGCGACGATGCAGGCGTACGATCCTGATTCGAGCTGGCACCAGAGCGAAAATGCGCAGGAGAAGGCTGCCACGCGGCAAGATAAGTAAGCGCCTGACCAGTCTCGTTGCCGCGAGGCGCGGGTGCGCTCAAAATAGCGGCGAGCCACGGAGCGCGGCCGCTTATGACATCCGACAACGCATCGCCCTCTCATGCAGCTGACCTGATCGCAACGGCGGAGCGCATCGGCACACAGCTGCGTGCCGAGCAGGACGAGAACGACGCCCGCGGCCGATATTCCGAGGCGGTTCACCAGCAGTTACTCCAAGGGGGTTTCTACCGGATCCTGCAGCCCCGAATGTTCGGGGGTGGCGGCGGTGACTGCGAGACCTACCTCCGCGTCATCATGGAGCTCTCGCGCGGCCATCCTGGAAGTGGCTGGTGTTACACCTTGGCCTCCTCGCACGCGCTGGTTCTCGCGTCCCACTTCGAGGAATCGGTCCAGCGGGAGCTCTTCGGGGCGGATGGGGATTTTCGGGCCGCTTACGTGGCCGCGCCCGCCGGCATGCCGACATTGGAGCGTCGCGATGGCGGCTACCTCGTGACCGGATTGTGGACGTTTGCCTCCGGCATCCCCGTGTGCAATCACTTCTTCGGCGGGGCATTCATTCCAGGGCCCGAAGGTGTCCGGTCGGTCATGATCGTCGTACCGCGCGCGGACATCGAGGTCGTGCCGGATTGGGGCGGCGATGCGGCGATGGGCATGCAGGCGAGCGGCTCGAACAGCGTGCGCATCAAAGCAGTCTTCGTTCCGGATCTGCACATCGTTGCCTCACCGGTCATGAGGCTGAGCGCGGAGGCCAATGGCACTCCCGGGACTCGTCTGCATCGCGATGGCGTGTTTCTCGGGATACTGTTCGGCTGGTTCAGCTGCGAGTTCGGCGCGATTCTGAGCGGCGCGGCCCGTGCTGCGCTTGAAGAGTACGAGCAGCTCCTGAGGAACAAGCCGTTGGTCTTTGATCCCCGCCGCACCCGGATGCACGATCCGGAGCTGCAGCGGATCTTCGGCGAGGCGATGTGTCGGGCGGATGCCGCAGAGGCACTGACGCTGAGTGCAACGCGTCTGCATCTGGAGCAGTGCAGGCAGTGGCTGCAAGAGGGTCGGCCAATTACCAGTGCGGATACGCTACGGGTCTGGGGCGTGGCCCGCGAAGGGTGTCGCGCGGCCTGCGAATGTGTGGAGATGCTGTTTCACACTGCCGGCGCGGCGACGGCGAAGCGGGGTGACCGGCTGCAGCGCTATTTCCGCGACGTACAGATGTACCGGATTCACATCCAGTCACAGGCGATGGCGCCGATGCTCCGGGCCCAGGTTCACCTGGGGACGGAAGTACCCCCTCCGTTTCGCGCTCAGACCGTCACTCCCGCCGTGAAAGGCTGAGGCTCCTCTGCGTACGCTATCGAACAGAGGCGGCGGGCCGCCTCGTTCAGAATATCGTCTCGAACAGTCGCCAGGATTTGGCGGGAAGGTGTGACATGAGCTTGCTTTTGATCATTATCGTAGTCCTGCTGCTGTTCGGTGGCGGCGGCGGCTACTACGGATATAGGCGTTACGGCGGATCCGGACTGGGCGGCGTCCTGGGCGTCGTAATAATTGTCCTGCTCGTGCTCTGGTTCTTCGGCGGCTTTCATTTCCAGCGCTGATGGCACAGCGGCAGTCGCAGTGACCGACGCCAGTGCAGGGGGCTTATCGAGCCAGGATGCGGCCCGTCGGCTGCTGAAGGACGGCGCCAATGCAATGCCTAATACGTCGCTGCATCCCCTGCAGCGCGCATTGCACAAGTTCGAGGCGGCCATCATCGCGGCCTTGCTCGCGTTCAACGCAGCTTGGGACTGTTCCAGGAGAGTCGAGCGCAGGCGACGCTTGCCGCGCTGAAGTCGCGCCTGGCGCTCAGCGCGGCGATTGCGAGGTGCTGCTCGATCAATCCATGCTCACCGGTGAGTGAGCTCCCATCGAGGCTGGCGCAGGCGGCTCCTCCGAGCCTCCTGCTCGCGCTGTCGTCCATCGCGGATGTCGGGATCGCTTCCGCATTGCTGTCGCCGGCATCGCCATGACACTCCTGCCGGCGTCGCTCGTAGCGGCCACGCTTGCGGCTGCTGTACCCTTCTCGTTGGTGCTGGAGCTGGTGCAAAAGGCGGAACTGCCGCGGATCCCGCTAAAATACCGCGGCAAGCGCCTGGTGCGGAAACTCAGCCTGCTGTAGGCGGGCGGCACTAGCGCTGCAGGGGCGCGCTACGCGCAAGCGACCAAGGAAGAAGATGAAGATCGACCCCAATGACTTTCGCCTGCGGAAAGACGACAAGGTCAACCTCAGCAAGTGGCCTACGCTGATCGATCCGGTATACAAATCCAAGGCGAAATACCGGAAACTTCTGCAGCAGCACGTCGAACAGCTGAGCGCAATGCAGCAGCTCCACTACTCGACCCAACGTCATGCGCTCCTGATCATTGTCCAAGGAATGGACGCGGCCGGGAAAGATGGCGTCATCCGGCACGTGATGTCAGGAGTCAACCCTCAGGGTTGCCAGGTGTTCAGCTTCAAGACACCCAGCCCGAGTGAGCTGGAACACGACTTCCTGTGGCGGACCACGCGTGAGCTACCCGAGCGCGGTCGTATCGGCATCTTCAACCGCTCCTATTACGAGGAAGTTCTCATCGTGCGCGTGCACCGCGACATGCTGCGCGATGAAGGGCTTACCGATATCCCACGCCACGACAAAGAACTGTGGCATGACCGGTATCGCTCGATCCGCGACTTAGAACGGCACCTGACCACCAACTCGACCCGTATCGTCAAAGTCTTCCTCCACCTGTCAAGAGAAGAGCAGCGCAGGCGGTTTCTGGCGCGCATCGATGAGCCGGAAAAGAACTGGAAATTCAGTCTCGCGGACATCAAGGAACGGGGTTATTGGAAGCAGTACGCCAAAGCGTACGAGGAGGCCCTGTCGGCGACCAGCACCGCCGAGGCACCCTGGTATATCGTGCCGGCCGACGACAAGGAGAACGCCAGGCTGATCGTCTCGGCCATCGTGCTGGAGGCGTTCGAGCAATTCCGGATGCATTATCCTAAGGTCGGCGCGAAACGACGCCGGGAACTGCTCGCGATCCGCAAGACGCTCTTGAAGTGAGCTTTAAGACCTTTTGGAGGCTGAAATGAAAGCAGTTCGATTGTACCAATACGGTGGCCCGGAAAATCTCAAGTACGAAGAGGATGCGCCGGATCCGATCCTGGATGCGGATTCCGTGCTGATCGAGGCCGCGGCCACGAGTGTGAATCCAGTCGACTGGAAAATACGCTCGGGCACGCGACAGAAGGACTTCCCGCTGAAGCTGCCGGCCATTCTCGGCATGGACGTAAGCGGCGTGGTTAGGGCCGTGGGACTCAACATCCGCACCTTCAAACCCGGCGATCGGGTGCTGGCCTGTGCCGAGGCCACTTATGCGGAGTTGGTTGTCGTAAAGGGCTCCGCGTTGACGCATTTGCCTGACGGAGTCGACCTGGTTGATGCCGCTGCGATACCGCTGGTTTCGTTGACAGGTGATCAGCTTGTCCGGCTCGTGTGTCGGGCTCAATCCGCGCAGAGGCTGCTCATCAGTGGAGCCTTGGGAAGTGTCGGGCGGGCCGCTGTTCATGCCGCCAAGAAACTCGGGGTGACCGTGATTGCGGGTGTGCGCTCCGGACAGCTGGCGGAAGCGCGGAATCTTGGGATCGCGGACACTGTGGCCATCGATGACGATTCCGCGATCGCCGCCCTTGCGATGGTGGACGCTGTCGCCGATACGGTCGGGGGCGAAACAGCTGCGAAACTGTTTGCCAAGGTGCAAAACGGCGGCAAATTTGGCTACGCGTCGGTCCTTCCGGAGGGCGTGCCGCAACGCAATCCGACAATCACGGTCACGCGGGTGTTTGCGCGCCCTGATCCATCGAAAGTCCGGGAGTTTGCCGATGACATCCGGGATGGGAAGTTCCTGTTGCCCATCAGTCGCCGGATACCGCTTCGCGACGCGGGCGAGGCACACGCCTTGGCACAACGGGGCGGCGCCGGAAAGATCGTGCTGGTGTGCTTGTAGCGCGGCCGCCACGATCACTCACCCTCAGGTGATTTGGGCGGCTTCCGCGGCGGCGGCAGTGACCGCGGGCGTCCTGCATCGAGCCTTTGGCCTGCTGCTGAGATGCAGCGATGAGCTTGAGTTAGGTATCGGTCTACGGCAACGCGCTGCGTCTACGCTATGCGCGACTGTGAGACCCGAATTGTGCCATTCCTCCCTGACTTACTCTCCTCAGCACTGAATTATGAAGCGCTACGTCGGGTAGGGTTCCCTCTGGATTGCTCACTATGCATGCCTGAAGTCTCGCCGGTCGCAACAGCACGGCGGTTTTAGCTTAAGCTTAAGGTGGGCTATGAATGGTCTGATTCACTGCATTTACGCCGGCGCTGCTACCGTTGATTTTGCGGAGCACTAGATTCCGCAGTTGCTGGAGCAGACGCGCGCGGCCAACGCGGCGCGCGGGATTACCGGAATGCTCCTTTACATGGAAGGCAGTTACTTCCAGGTTCTGGAAGGGAACATCGAGTGTGTTGATGCGCTCTCAGGACCATTTCGGCGGATTCGCGGCATAGGAATGTGTCGTTGATCATTCGCGAACCGATCGTGGGACGCAGTTTCGGGGAATGGAACATGGGCTTTGCCACCTTGGGCCGACTGAAAGCCGGTGAAAATCGTCGGCGAGAACGATTTCTTTGCCCAGGCATCGTGCTTCGAAGGCTTAGGCCAGGGCCGCGCCAAGAAGTTGCTCGCCGCACCGGGATCGGAGCCATCTTCGCCTACGAAGCACTGGTTCGCGGCCACGGCGGTGAGTCGGCGGGGAGCGTGTTGAAGCAGATTCCGGCTGATCAAATGTACCGATTTGACAGGGCGGCTCGTATCAGCGCAGCACCTGTTCCAGGGATACTACTTAGGCCGCCCGGCGTTCGCAGCGCTTCCGGTGAGCGACTTCAACGCTGCATAGGCCTTAGCGTCGTGGGCGATTCGGGCGCCGCCGATCCAGGACCTCATCAAGCTCGCCGCCGATAAGCAGTGTCCGGTTCCGGTGTGTGGCGGCATTGCTTTCCGCGATCAGAAGATCTGCGATGCCGTCGCGGTCCACCGCCGGGCTGAACAGGAAGCCCTGCATCTCATCGCAGCGGAGCAGACCGAGCAGCTTGCGCTGCTCCACCGTTTCCACCCCCTCCGCGACGACATCCAGATCGAGGCCGTGCGCGAGGGCGATGACGCTCGATACGATTGCCATATTGTCCGCTTCGTCGGCCATCATCGAGACAAAGGAGCGGTCAATCTTGAGTGCATCGATAGGAAGGTGTGCCAGGTATCGCAGCGAGGAATATCCGGTCCCGAAGTCGTCGATGGAAATGTGGGCGCCTGTGTTGCGTATGGCATTGAGCCTGCGAATGGTCAGCCCGGTATTTTCCAGTAGCATCCCTTCGGTGATTTCGATATCAAGCGGCGCGCGCCGCGCGTCGCTGCCGCCCACCAGCTTTTCGAAGTCGATGGCGAAATGACCGTCTGCGAGCTGCATCGGGGAGACGTTGACGGCGATTGACGGAACATCCAGACCCCGATCCCGTAACAGCTGATGGTCGGCCAATGCCTTTTCAATCACCCAGGCGCCGACGGGCAGGATAAGGCCGGATTCTTCTAGCAAGGGAACGAACGTCGTTGGTGAAATCGCACCGAACACCGCACTGTTCCACCGCAGCAGCGCCTCGAATCCCGTGATGCGATTGCTGCGCATGCCGACCTTGGGCTGATAGTGCAGCTCGAAATCCCCGTTTTCCGTCGCCTTCCTGAGTTCCCGTGTCATCTGCTGGCGCGTACCGTCGTGACGATGGGCGCCATTGGAAGCGCGTTGCACCTCGATCGACTCGCTCACCTTGCGCGCCAGGATGGCAAGGCCGTTACAGCATTGGGGATTGAGCTGCCGAGGCATGCCGCCAAAGAGACACAAGGCTCCCAGGTTCTGGCCGCCGCTGGTGCGCAGGGCGACTCCGGCATAAAAGCGGATTCGAGGTCCGGCAACGACCAGCTCATCGGCGGCAAACCGCGGATCATCACGCGTGTCCGGGACGAGCAGGCAGTCTTCAGCCGCGAGGGTGACGGTAAAAAAGGGGCTATCGCGCGGTAACTCGAAATCCGCAGGCCCCATCTGGGCGTAGCAGCGCAACCGGTCCGCGTCGGCGATGATGATCTGCACCATCGGCGCCGCGGTCAATGCGGCGGCCAATACCACCAGTTCATCAAGTTCAAAGTGGGCCGGTTTGACGGGTTCCGTGGGCTGCATAGGTTCCATGGTGCCGCATTCTCGGCTCTCCAGGGCAGGGATCTGTCGGCCCGCCATGCCCCCTGAGCACAGACTCGTCCTACCGCCTCGTCAAGGCCGCGGCGCTGGTTCAGTGTGGTGCAAGGCCAGTTTGGACATGGCGCCCGACGCCGCCACGAGTTGCTCCCGCTCCTCCTGCGTCAGGATCGCCGACATCGCACTCTCGAGCCAGCCGCGGCGGATGCGCAGCTCGGTCTTCAGCAGCTCGAGGCCGGCCTCGGTAATGCCGACCTGCATTTCCCGCCGGTCCACCTTGCCGCGCAAGCGCACGATCAGTCCGTCTTCCTCGAGAGACGAAAGCAGCCTTGTGAGCGACTGGGGCTGGAGCCGTTCCTCCTCGGCCAGGCGGACAGCCGAGATGACCCCCAGGCGCTTGAGTGTCCCGAGAAGGGTGACCCCGGCCACCGTGATGCTGCCTCGCGGCCGTTCGGTGCGCAGTCGCCGGCCGAGCGCCAGGACCGCACGCAGAATCGCCAGCACCTCTTCGGATTGGCTATTTGCCATTCGTCGGCAGCTTGGAGGCCAACAGGGCCAGGGGGGCCGCGGCAGGATTGGGCACCAGCGCCGGTGCGTCGGTCACCCGCATCAGGTGATCGTCAGTGCTCCGGTAGGCGGGCCAGTCCGGCATGCCGGGACACTTCGGAACCGCCTCTTTTATGAAATTAACCCAACAGGTGTGGATGAGATTGACGACCTTGCGGTCATCCTCAGCATTGGCAAAGTTGGCCGTATCAAACACGTAGGGAACTTCCGAACCGTGCCAGGCATCCGAGCGCCGCAGCCGCATGACCGCAGCGACGTAATCAAAACGGTAGACATAGGCGCTCGCCGGCCAGTGTCCGGCGATGAAACGAACAGGGCCGGCGAATAGGCCGTCGCGGAATACGGCCCGGGCCAGGGCATGATCATCCACAGGGCCATAGAGGCCTTGCAGTGCAGTGACCTCGGCGGGAGTGAACTGGATCTCGCCATTGGCCAGCGTGATGTCGGACGGCAGCAGACTCCCTTCCCCGGAGTTGCTGCCGATGAGTATGGGCGTGGCAGCAGTCACATGGCTGGCGAGGACTGCGCGCAGCGGCGTCTCGGTGAGCGCTGTGCCGTCGAGAATAGGCCCGATCTCCTGCGATGCGCCGGCCTGCACCAGCGAATCGACCGACAGTTTCCGCAATTCCTCGGCGGTCGTCGCTCCAAGCTTGCGAGCCAGGGACTCGCCTTGGCTTCTGGCCTGGCTCAGCGTGGGATAGCGTTCCCAGCCGCCGCCTGGGGATTCGATAATGGCCCGCGCGAACAATCCCCGTGCGGCAGGCGCCGTCAGCAACGCCAGGATGTCCTGGCCACCGGCTGACTCACCCATCACCGTGACCCTGCCCGGGTCACCACCGAACGCGCGGATATTGCGCTGAACCCAGGCCAGCGCCGCGATCTGGTCGAGCAACCCGAAATTGGCATCCGCCGATTGCAGGGCCGGATGCGCGAAGAATCCGAACAATCCCAGTCGATAGTTCAGTGAGACCAGAATGACCCCATCTCGGGCGAACGCACTGCCATCGTAGAAGGTCTGCGCCGAAGTCCCGCCGGTGTTGCCGCCGCCGTGGATCCAGACCACGACCGGCACACCGGTTGCCTTGGCTGGCGCCCAGACATTCAGAAAGAGGCAGTCTTCGCTGGTGACCGCGCCCTGACTCGTGCGCGGCGTGAACGCGGGTATCCCGGCCTGGGCGCAGGAAGCACCGTAATCAACCGCCTGCCGCTCGCCGACCCAGGGTTGAACGGGACCAGGAGGACGCCAGCGCAAGGCGCCGACCGGCGCGGTGGCGTAGGGCATACCCTTGAAGGCCGCAACCTGGTCATTGCCGACGCCAACCACCAATCCGGAATCGATCGTGGCCATGACCGCATCGGCCCATACAGCCGACGGCAGCAGTCCCCAGCACGCCGCGAGCGAAGCAAGCAATCGGCGCATGGCTGTACTCCGAATATACTACGCATTGCGTAGTATAACGCAGTGCCGAGGCGGGAAGCGATCCGGGTTACGCTCGTATGATGGCGGAATGCGCCCCGCAATAACGAAGGAGTCGCGACCATATGGCGATTAAATGCGTCCTCAGAGGATTACTGTTGTGCACGATGCTGGCCGCAACCGCAGCCTGCTCGAGCTTGCCCCCGAGCCCACGTGATCTGTTGGATGATCGCACCGGAATCACGGTATCTGTGGTGGGTGCACCGATCGAATTTGCGCACGAGCCCGAGGGCGGATCTGCTCATGACTTCCTGACACTCGTCGCAACTCAAAGGGACGAGGACGGTAAATATGCGACGTTGCTGCTGCTCTATCGTTGGTCGGTATTCTTTGGCGCGGCGCCGTTTTCGTCCGCAGCGGGCTCCGGAGACCTGCTGATCGATGTCGACGGGCACTCGATCGATCTACAACCGCTCCCACGGCTGCCGGTTGGTTTGCCGCAGGCAAAAGACCTGTTTGTGCCGGATACGAAGGAAGGCGCAATGCGCGCCTACGCCACCGATCTCGACACACTGAGACTGATCGCCACAGGCCACGAATTGACCGTGAGACTGCCCAAGGAGTCCCCTGTTGGTTCATACACGTTGTGGCACGACGGACGACCGGCGCTCGACCAATTCGTGAAACACTTGTCGGGGCCCTGAAGGGCAGGAACTGGCCCGTTACCGCGTAGCCCCGTTAGCGACAGGAATGCAGTGACCTGGATCGGGGCAGTCCAGGACGCCGAACGCACCGGACTCCACGGCAAGGCTTGCGCCGTCCGAGAAATGCACTGCGCGCCTGGCGCCGCCCGCGTTGTATGCCACGTAGGTGCGGTGCTCGCCGTCGCGGAAGGCTGCGTAAAGCGGCGTGTCGGCACTGACCGTCCGGTCGACGTGACCTGCGTGCCGGAACGTCGAGAGCCATCGTAGGTGGCGTCGGTGTAGGCGATCTGCAGGTTCAGATGCAGGTTGTCCGTAGCCGCTGCGCGCAGTGACAGGTCGAACCCATTGCTGGTCGCTGACCCGAGATTGAAGACCGCAGCGAAACCGCAGCCCGTGATCTGCGCTGCCTGCTGGATGTCACTCCACTTGATGTGGTAGCCGCTGAGCTGGACATCCAGGCGGTTGTCCAGGAATTTACCCTTGGCGCCGATCTCATAGCTCCACAGCGAGTCGGGGTTGTAGGTCCGCGACAGCTTGCCATCGAGATCGTCCGCGGCGAGCGCCACCTGGCAGGCCGCCTGGGTATTGTTGATCTGCGGATTCACACCACCCACGCGGTAGCCCTTGGCCGCTGAGACATAGTAGGTGGTATCGTCGGTGGGCTGCCAGGTCAGGTCCGCCTTCGGCGTCACGGGCTTGTCAATTTCATTGCCCGAGAAGAATCCAGGACCGCCGTTGAAGGAGCCGTCGAAATGTAGGAAGGTATGTGACGTCGCATAGGCGACGCGCACACCGGCCGACGCCTTCAAGGTCGGCAGGATCTTGAAATCGAGATTGCCGAACAGCGCCGTCTGGTCATCAGTCGTGAAGACATCGTCGTAGGCCACGAACTTTCCCAGGTATGGGGGCGCACCCAAAATGGCGGTAATGGACTGACCGTAGATGTTCTGAACCAGGTCCGGCAGATCCGGATGCACCACGTATACCGAATCCTCCTGTCGGGCGTGCTCCCAGTACACGCCACCCACCCAGGTCAGGCGCGAGTCGAAATCCGAGGACGACACGCGCAGCTCCTCCGAGGTCGCGTTCTGATACGTCTCGTAGAAGCCAGTGCCGTAATCAGTGCTGGTCAGCGGCCAGGGGTCGCCGAAGAAGGCGTTGTCCTGATATTGCGTGTAGTCGGTCTCCCAGGTCACACGCCGCGTGTAATTGGACGTTACGGAAGAGATTGCGTAATCCCCGCGCTGTGCATCCAGTTTGATCGCCGCTATGACGTTCGGGTCGTCCGACGGCAATCGCTGGGAATGCGCGATGTTGAATTGACCGTTGGACGGATCGGAGAACATCAGATCATAGTTTCCCCCATCCTGGATGCGGACATCCTGGTAGTAGATCGAGGGGCGCTGGGCGTTTGCAAACCAGGCGCATTTCTCGCGGCGCTTCAAAGGGCGATACGGACTGACTCCCACCGAGTATCGGCGACTGCACATGGGGGACGCGCCAGGCGGTACATAGGGGAGTGACCTGCACTACGCATTGATGGCATCACGCAATGACTGGGCGGAAAACCGGGTTGGTTCGCTGGCCGCGTTCAAGCAGGCCTTCAGCGCAAATGCGAAATCATTGCCCTTGGCCGTCGAGAGTTCCGGCTTGTCGTTGAACCGAACGACATAGGCCGCATAGACGCCGCGGATGAGCGCCTCGAGCTGCAGGGATGACCTGCCGCCGCGGCCGCCCTGCGTGAGTTTCCTGGCAGCCTGCTCCAGCACGTAGACCGCCTCGGCCACCTGCTCGACCGAAAAAGCGGCGGGCGCATATTTCTGCTTATCGACGGTCCACATCAGTTGGCCGAGCAGTCCTTTATCCCCGTCATCCAAGAGTTCCACTGATTTTTTCAGCTGTTTCGCTGCCTTCAGGATCGCGCTGGTGTTTGACCGCATGGCTCTGGCACCGACACCCACGCTGCGGTGGCCGTCCCTGTTCGAAACGTGAAGGCCCACAACATTCTGAAGATCGCCAATGAACTGCGGCGCTTTCGCATTCTTGCCAAAGCGTTCCATCAGCTTTTCCTTGTGGCGATCCGAGAAACGGAACGGCTCTACAATTTGGCCGACTTTCACGCTTTTTCCTGTGATCGGCGATGCGCGAAAGCGAACAATGTTGCCACCAGGCATCCGGCGACGATGCCGTACGTAAGATCCTTGACCAGTGTCAGGCCAAAGGTTGTCAGCAACACCATCGCCGGTCGCCAATCCCGCAGCAAGCGCACGAACTCCAGCTTTTCCGCCATGTTCCAGCACACGACAACGAGCACGCCGGCCAATGCTGCGAGGGGAATGAAGCTGGCCAGTGACGCAGCCACCAGCATGAACAGCAAAATGAATCCCGCGTGCATCATCCCGGAAACAGGAGAGCGCGCCCCGGCCCGAATATTGGTCGCGGTACGGGCGATCGTCCCGGTGACGCTGATCCCACCGAACAGGGCGGAAGCGATATTGGCTATGCCTTGGGCAACCAACTCCATGTTCGAGCGGTGTTTGCGACCAGTCATGCCATCGGCAACCTTCGCCGATAACAGACTCTCAATGCCGCCGAGAAGCGTAAAGGACAGCGCCGCAGGCAATACCTGCCGTATGAGGTGTGAGGTCATCGGCGGCAGGTGCGGCGCCGGCAGACCGTGTGGAACACCGCCAAATCGGCTACCGATGGTGTCAACCGTTAGGCGAAATACTGCGGCCACAACGGCGGCTGTCGCCACCGCGATCAGCATGCCGGGCCAGTTCGGGTAATAGCGCTTGATTACGAATATCACTGCCACGGATCCCATGCCGAGCGCGAGCGTCGTCGGATTGACGGTGGGCAATGCATGGATGAGAGCTGCCAGTTTCGGAAGCAGCGGGCCTGGCTCTGCACCGGCCAGCCGTAGGCCGCCGAGATCCTTGAGTTGGCTGGCCGAAATTGTGACGGCGATGCCGCAGGTGAAGCCGACGGTCACCGCGTGCGGAATGTACCTGATAAGCGAACCGAGTCGAAGCAGGCCAATCAGCGTCAACATCAGCCCTGACAACAGGACCGTGAGCAGCAGGCCGCTCAGGCCGAACTTTGCTTCGGTCGCGGCCACGAGCACGATAAATGCACCGGCCGGACCACCAATCTGAAATCGGCTGCCGCTCAGCGCCGAGACGCAAAAGCCGCCCACAACGGCCGTGTAAAGACCGCGCCCCGGTGAAACCCCCGAGGCAACCGCGATGGCCATCGACAGCGGCAGGGCTACGATCGCGACAGTCAGGGCCGCCAAGGCGTCCTTGCGCAGGGCCTCGAGGCTGTAGCCCTCGCGAAACGTGGTTGCCAGCTTCGGCCGGAAAAGGTGCGCGGTTGTAGTACCGTCAGGCATTTGAGGTGAACCCCGGGGTCCTTCCGTTGAGGGAAATGAGACTAAACGCTACCGTACCACTGGGTCCGGCCTCGATCTGCGAGCAAGCCCACATTACATTCGGAGAAAACAGGCGCGCTAGCTGCAATCAGCCACTTACCGGGGCCAGTGAATCGTTTGCGAACGGTGCAGGGCTGAATCCGATGTCAGGTGAAAATGCGCTGCCATCGCCGTAACTGTCCGTCGAGCTCGATCAACCGCACGAATTTTGAAAAGTCGAGGCGAAACCGCTGTTTCAGAGCCGCCACGGTGTCCTCGAACTGCTCCCGCGACGCGTACTTCCGGGGCTCCTTGAACGCCAATACGACGAGATTTCCGCTAGGCCTAACCCGCAAAGTCAGGAACTCATCGTCAAACGTATTGCGTATTTTCAGCAGGTGCGCGGTCCGCGAATGCTTCTCGCCGCACACGTTGATGACGAACACCCCGCCCGGTGAAAGACACTGGCGCGCGTTCTGATAAAAATCTACGCCGTTGAGTTCGGGCGCAACGCCACTGCGATCACACGCATCCGCCAGGATCACGTCCTGGCCGTGCGGCAGCTGCGCCACGTAGTCGGCACCGTCCGCCTGCACGACCCGAAAGCGGCGATCATTCGCGGGGATCAGGAACTCCTCACGCAACGCGATGACATCCGGATTGGGCTCGACGGCAATGATCGAGGCTCCAGGCAGGCTTTCATAGCAGAACTTCGCCAGCGAGCCGCCTCCAAGACCAAGCAAAAGAATGCGCTGAGGCCTGCTATTGAACAGCAGGAACGTCATCATCTTGCGCGTATAGGCGAGGCACAGCCTGTTCGGGTCCTCAAGATGCATGACACTTTGCACACAGTCGAGGTCAAAATGCAGGAACCGCCGCCGCCCGCTGTCGACGATGAACGGCTTGTCGTAGGATCCTTCATACAGGCGGTCGCACAGAGTCTCATGACAGCTTCCGGGCGGCTCCAAAAGCCGCAGCATGCTGTGCGCATCCGGAAAAGGACTCTCGATTGCCAGCAATCGTGAGCGCGCGCGACTCATTCTGAGCGACCCAGTACAGAAGTGAGGCGCGTCGCCGGGTACGGTCCGATGCTACGCACAACTGTCTGAGGCGCGCGCCCGAGCTGAACGTTTTGGCGCGGCCGCCATCGACTTGAGCGCACCCAGCGGCCCGCGGGACACGCGTTCCGCGGTAAGGGTTGATATCGCGTCCTGCAGATCCGTGGTGACGACGGCGAAGCGTGCGTCGGTGGTGGCGACGTCAAATGAGCCATAGCGCGCGATGCTTGTCACGGCCGCGCGGGCGGCAGGCGAGCGATCTTGCAGGACCTGCGCATTCTGCTGCAAACCCTTCAAATATCCGTGGGCCCATGACACGCCCGTCGATCGCGGCCAGCGGCGCCCGCGCTCATCCGCAAGCAGCGTCGGTACAAAACTCATCGTGGAGCCATCCAGTTGTGAGTCGAGGTTGCGCAGCAACCCGACAACCAGCGCAATAAAGGTATCGAAAGGCTCGCGCGCGGCAATTTTGGCCGGCACTCGCCAGCCGGCCTTCTCGCCCCAGATCGGCGGTAGCCACGCGCCGCTCGTTATGCTCACGGGCCATGTCAGCAGCGCCACCAGGTAACCTTCCAGCATCGCCATGTCCATGGTGCCGCGGGGCCAGTCGCCCTCGGTCAACCACGTGCGCAATGTTCGACTGTCCTGCGCCGTAAACGGGCGCACTTCAAGCGTAGCCAGATTCGGGGGTAGCAAAACAGGCGGCTCCGCTTTTGCGAGAAAGCGGCGTCTGGGTTCTTTCGACGACACTGGCACTCCTTATTTCGAAACCGACACACGCCTGATGCGGTGCCGTGTCGCGGGACGGTCCGAAATGATGTCGGGACGCTCCCTGCCAGCGGCACGGCAGGGTGAGCGGCCCGCGATCGAGAACGCCGGGAATATGTTTGGCGGAGGCTCCGCGCTCACCAACTCAGGAAAGTACGGCAGCCATACGAAACGCGGTGATCAATGTATCATACATCACTACATATATTTGGCACATCACCTTAACGGGACCTTACTTTGATCACCGCGGCACAGTTACGGGCGGCGCGAGCTCTGCTTGGCATGGATCAGCGCGCCTTGGCGCACGCGGCGCGCCTGTCGGTGCCGACGATCCAGCGCATGGAAGGCAGTGAAGGCGTAGTCAGGGGCACTGTGGATTCCCTTATGAAGCTGATCGCCGCAGTCCAAGCTGCCGGTGTGGAACTCATCAACGAAGGCGATACCAGCCCTATAGGCGGCCGCGGGGTGCGGCTGCGTGAGGCGAATGTCCTCATTAAGCAGCGCCCACACGCACGCGCACCGATGCGTAACAGGCGAAGTTCCTCGGTTGGCAGCGGCGGTTGATCTTCGTGAGCCCATCGGCCGTGGAGGGCGCCGCGTACGGTCCGCAAGGGCAAACTCGGCCGAGGTAAGAGAACCTGAAGCGCCTGTTGGTCACCCCGGTGTGGCTGACCCTCGCAGGCGGGGCCTTCGCACAGCAGCCGCCCCCCTTGGGGCGCCCCGACCCATCAGCGGCAGTGCCAGCAGAGACAACCCGAATAGGATGGCGAGTACAATCGCGGTCTCATTCAGCACTTCGGTGAGTGCGGCGCGCTTGATCAATGGCGTGATGAGGACCCGGGTCATTTCATCGACGGGTCCGATCGGGCGATTGTGGAACAGCGCCACGGGCAAGCCGACGAAGCGCGCGGTGAGAGGGTCTCCGGCCTGAAGCCTTGCCACCAGACGTGCGAGGTGGCCGCCGGCACGTTCCTGCACCAGAGTGTCTACCAGCGAGATGCCAATGGCACCGCCCAGAGTGCGGATGAGACTGAATAAGGCGCTGGCCTCCGGTACCTCCTCCGCCGGCCAGATATCCAGCGCCAGTCGCGTGGTCGGCAGCAGACACAGCATCAGGGCGCTTCCACGCAGCACCTGTGGCCAGAACAGGGCTGCAAAGTCACTCTGCGGCACCATGAAGCCATTGGCCAGAAGTCCCGCGCCGAACAGACCAAATCCTAGCGCTGCCAGCAGCCTCGGTGCGGCACAGGTCTCCGCCCATGCCGAAAACGGCGCGGTAAGCAGCTGCGCAGCGCCTGTGACCATCAGGATCTCACCGATGATGAGGGGTGGGTGCTCCCGCACGACCCCGAGGAACAGTGACAGGATAAAGATCGAACCGAACAGCCCCAATCCCAGCACGAAGCTGAAAAGGCACGCTGCCGCGAACGCAACATTGCGAAACCTCCTCAAGTCAACGAAGGGGTGGGCCGCCGTCAGGCAGCGCCAGACACCAAACGCACCACTGAGGATGCAGGCCAATGTGGCTGTCAGGACGAAGCTTCCCCGCCAGTGATGAATCGGGCCTTCATTGAGCGCGAGTTCCAGCAGGGCAAGCGAGCAGGCAAAGGAGGTCAGGCCGGCCAGATCCAATCCCCGCAACGCCGAGAGGTCCGGCACGCCGGTACGCAGACACGCTGCGACTATCGCCGTAACGGCCAGTCCAGGCACGACGTTGATTAGAAAAATCCAGTTCCAGGCGTGGGTCTGCGTGATGTAGCCGCCCACTATCGGCCCCAAGGTCGGCGCCAGCAATGCGAACACACCGGCGATGGTCGTTGCGCGCAGCCGGTGCAGTGCCGGCACTACGGTGAAGACCGCCGTGAATACTGCCGGAATTAACATTCCGCCAAATAGCCCCTGCGCCACACGGAACGCAAGCAGTGCCCCGATCGAGCTGCTCACGGCGCAGCCGATACTGGCCAGGGTGAAGGCGAAAGTGGCCGCTGCGAACATCCAGCGCAGTGACAACGCACGGGTCAGCAAGCCGGTCAACGGGATCGCGATCACCTCCGCCACCAGATAGCTGGTCTGGATCCATCCCAGTTGCGCGTCGGAAAGGTCCAAAGCATCGGCAATGGCGGTCAGCGAACTGGCCACCACCTGGATATCCAGGATGGCCATGAACATCCCGACGCACATCGCGCCAAAACCCAGCCAAAGCCGAAGTGAATCCCGCGCTACGGCTTCAGGCGGCGTCATGGCGGACGCCGATGTCACCCGCAGGTCGGTGCGGCCTTAAAGGAGCGGCCTTGCCGCTCAACCGCGCTCCCCAGGTGAGGACCCTGGGAAAAGCGCGGATCAGCCGCACGGCGGTAGCGCGACTGCGATCGTTCATCGCAAGCCATGCGAACACCGACGCGGCATGGAGGCGCCGGCCGAACTGCTGTTCCCAGGCGCGCGCGTAAGTCGGCCCAGCCGCAAGGCCATCGGCGGCCAGGCCCTGTGCCAGCAACCAGGCGGACTGGATCGCCATGCTGATGCCTTCGGCAATGATGGGATGAGCCTCACCCGCGGCATTGCCCACATAGAATATGCCGTCGCGATAACCGCCCCGGATCCCGGGCCGAATCGGTCCGGTTGCGAGGATCGCGCCTTCAATCGTTGCGCCCTCCAGCGCACGCCGCACTCCTTCGGTGGTTGCCAAAATATGGCGCAACACCGCTTCCCCTGCCTTGCCCCCATATACTTCACGGGCGCGCCCCAGCGCATCGCGGCGGATGCAGCAAGATAATGTGAGGCGGCCGTGATCGCTGTGAACCATACCGCCGTAGCCGCCTGGAAAGGCGAGCAGCGGCATTACTCCCTCCAACAATGCGGCGCCCTGCAGATGTGCCTTAAAAGCGAACAAGTCGGAGGGTCGCGAGCTAGCCGTGATGACGAAGGGACCCCGGCGGCTCCAGGAACCGCAGGCTCCAATCACGATGCGTGCACCGATGTCATGGGCGACGTCGCGGCCGGCGAGCGTGAGCTGATGTCCGTCCCCGTCAGTGCACAACGCGGCGACCTCAGCGGGCTGGAACAACCTCGCGCCGGCCGCGATGGCAGCATCGCGCAGCAGCACATCCAGTTGCTCGCGTCCCAGCGCTCGGCCCCAACCTGCCGTGGCATGCGGTAGGGGCGCCTCAACCATCGCAGCGCCTGAATAGGCAGCGACCGTCCGCACCCTTGGCCCGGCGCGGCCGAGGAACTCGCCCGCCACGCCGCAGGCCTCCAGCACCGGCATCGTCGCCGCCGAGACGAATTCTCCGCAGACCTTGTGCCGGGGAAATCCGGCGCGCTCGATGAGCGCCACGGACCATCCCGCCTGCGCCAGCAGCCGCGCCGCCGTGGCGCCGGCCGGGCCGCTGCCGATCACCGCGGCGTCAAACCGCATCGCGCCGGGCCACAAAGCTGTGGGTAAAGGGAAACGCCGGTCCTTCGCGCAACTGCCAGCCGGTGCCGGGCCACAGGTCGGATAATTCACGTCCGTCAAACCCGGCACGCACGCTCGCGACAGCATCGTGCTGTGTCACATCGTTGCATGCGAGCGCGAACACCATGCGACTGGCCAGCAGAGCTGCTGCCGACCGCCGCGGCTCGCAGGCGACGAAGCCGTGCGCCTTTTCCGCCGCCAACCGCAGTAGTCGTGCCAACGGCGCCTCTTCCAAGTGATGCAGGAACAGATTTACGGAAATAATCTGCGCATCCAAAATCGGCAGCGTTTCAAATATGTCGCCAGTGATGCTTTCGCATCTCCAGCCCAGCGCGGCAAAGCCAGCACGCGTGCGTGCGTTCACCAGGTCCTGCTGGTCTGCGATCAGTGCCGTCACATCGGGCCATAGCGGCGCCATCCGCCGGGCTACGCCTAGTAGGAAACGCCCGTCGCCAGAACCCAGATCGGCCAACCGCCGCGGGGCCGGCAGTGAGCGCAGTAGCCCCACCATGATCGCCTGCTGACGCATGGCGATGTTGATCCGCACCAGGTCGGCGCGCGAAGCGCGCGCTCGCGGATCATCAGCGGGCAGCAGGTCCAACCACTCCGGCTCAAAAGTGCGCGGAATGGCCACTCACGCCGCCATCCGAAACCGCATGGTCTCCGCCACCAGGCCTGGTCCGAAAGCCATCGCACACCCCTTGGTGCCGGGCGCGGCACCTCGCATGAGGCGGTCAAGCACGAACATCACCGTGCCAGATGACATGTTCCCGAAATCATTTAGCACGCCGCGCGAGATTGCCAGGGCGGGCGGCGGCAGCTCCAGTGCCCCTTCCACTGCATCCAGGACGCTCCGGCCGCCCGGATGCACCGCCCACAGATCGATCGGTGACTCCTCATCGCGAAATATCGAACGCGCCTGGGCGAGGCCGCTGCGGATGGCGCCCGGCACACCACCCGACAACACCATGTCAAACCCCTGCTCGCGGATGGACCAACGGATCAGTTCGGCGGTATCGGGCACCAGGGCCGCCTTGAACGAATCCATGCGCACACCCACCGGATCTGCAGAAATGAGCGCCGCGGCACAGCCGTCCCCGAATAACAGGAAGGAAAGGATTTCCTCAAGGTCCGCGGTTTCGTGTAAGTGGAGCGTGCACAGTTCCAGGTTGATCGCCAGGACTCGGGCAGAAGGTTCCGAGCGCACGATATGGCGCGCCAGCTTCAGGCCGTTGATCGCGGCATAGCAGCCCATGAATCCCACGAATGTGCGCTCGATGTCGGAGCGGAGCCCACAGTGTTCGACAAGCTGCAGGTCGATGCCGGGCGCGAAGAATCCGGTGCAGCACGTCACGATCAGGTGCGTGACGCGGCCTCGGTCCTCCCCCGCCAGCAGCCGTTCGGCTGCTTCGCAGGCCAGTGGGGGAGCGAAATGCTCGAACAGTTTCATGCGTGCCCCAGTACCGGGAAAGGCGCCAGGTATATAGAAATGAGCTGCATCGCCCTCTCCCTCCGGCTCGAAAATGGAGTAGCGATGCGAAATACCCGAGCGTTCTGCCATGCGATTGAACAGAGCAAGACGGCGCTTGTCGCTGTCCAGCATCCGGCGCCCGAACTCGAGAAAGCCCTCATGCACATCATGGGGCGGCAGTGCGGTCGCGATCCGGTTGATGAAGGCCTCGATCATGGCTGTCCTTGTCGCTTCAAAGCATCGTATTGATGCGCGGCGCCGACCGAGACTTGATGACCAGGTTGTGATCAAGCGCTGGGAGGGCAAGGCAGTTTGCCCGGCAAAGTGGCCGATTAAAAGGCGCGTTATCCTACATCGCCCGGCAATTGAGGCGCGCGCCGTTACGGCGGGATGGACTTTTCAGAGGCCCGGAAGCTCAAACCACTGCGAGCAGCACGTGAAGGTCAAGAGGCTAGTGATGGTCCTGTCGCTGGGCAGAGAAGGAAGTCAATGGAGCGTTTGCCGGCGCCTACTGCGCCCCAGCGGAAATCCGTCCGCACTGACTTTGGGCAATTACTTCGTCATTTGGCCCTGCATCGGTGCGCTAGACGACATCTTGTTGGTGTCCATCTTCATCTTGTCCGTACACGCCTGCTTCATATCATTTTTTGACATGCTGCTGTCCTTGGACTTCTGCATCGCCATGCAGTCCTTCATCATCTTCTTGTGCGCCGGCGTTTGCGCGCTCATCGCATCATCCGCAAATATCGGAGTGCTCGCCAAAATCGAGGCACCCAGTAATACAGCTAAGGTTCGTTGCATTTCCATCTCCAGATTATCGGTTTCGACACCACCACTATCTGCACGCCGCTCACGCGGCGATATAGGCGGCCATGGGCGACCTCCTGTAGGCTAGTTCGGATGCCATCAACGATTGCTCCAATTTGATTGGTCTAGTCGTTGCTTCTGCAACCCTGGGCTCGGGTTGTCTGTGCGCTGTCGCACATGGCATCTTGTATGTTTTAGATGCGAACGCGACTGGCCAGGATTTCGGTCCTTTGTGTCGATACGGACCATGGAAATCTTGATACCGGTTGCTGGCACATTTCCGCCGGCAAATCGAAGAGCAAGCGAGCGACAACAATCCCGCTGACCAACCTCGCTGCTGGCCTGCTACGGCGGCGCAGCCGTAGCGGCTCCGTCAGTGCGCACTGCACTGAGGCGCCGGTAACACTCTGCCTGGTCGCGCTTGAAAAACAAGCTTAGATAAAAGTCAGGAGCTGCCAGTGCTCGAATAGGAGCGATATCAGGAACCGGCCTATCCGCCCATTACCATCGAGATAGGGGTGAATCGTCTCAAACTGAACGTGCACCAGGCCTGCGTGTATGACTGGCGGAAGTGAGTCCTCGACCTGGAAGTGGCGGCACGAACGCAGCATCCTCCGGTCGTGACCCGCCGATCCAGTTCTGGCTGCGCTTGATTTCTCCTGGCACCTTGCCGGCTCCACGCGCCCCTCGCATCAGCGATCGGTGCGTTTCATTGAGCAAACGCGCTGAGATCGGCAAGCCGTGCGCGGACGCTAGTCGCTCGCGCGTACTTCAGCGCGTCTGTCCGGAGTCGTCTGTTCACTGCCGCTCTCGAAATTCGGGAGGCCCACGAGCGTCGCCTGCGTACCCTCAATCTGCGAACGACAGCGCCGCCTCCTGCCGGTCACACTTAGACGCCTCCAAATACAGTTGCTCACACTTGCGGCCTGCGCCGCTATCTTCCGCCTCAAATCTGTGCACCACGGATATCGCGGCACTGTCCTAGCCCAATGTGCGGAAAAGCTTGTATTTGCACACTCCCGCAAAGTAAGCTTTTTTCGTTGAGAGTCTGGAGATTAAGCGTTGATTCGGCGAGGAATAATGTCAAGCCGCCGCGGCGCGGCCTGCATGGGCCGGTGTGCCCACGTCCATGCATAAACTGCTGGATGAAGCGCCGCTAGCCGCGCCCGCGCGCTCGGGGCTGCGGCGCATCGTGCATGTGCTGGGGGAGGAAGTCGCCAACCTCAACCTGCGGCTGCTGATCGCGCAGCTCGCCGTCGCGTTTCTCCCGGGCCTGTGCTTCTCGCGGGTGCGAACCCTGATCTACCGGCACGTCGCCGGCTTTGAAATCGGCAAGGGGTCAATGATCTTCGGGCGCCTGGACTTCTCCGAGACACGGTACGCACAACAGCGCCTGCACATCGGCAGACTGGTGAACATCAACAAGCACTTCTTCGCCGACCTGACCAGCGACATCACGATCGGCGACAACGTGAGCATCGGCCACCACGTCGTGTTCATCACCGCCAATCACGAGATCGGTCCGCCGTCGGCGCGCTGTGGCGAAAACCAGCCCCGACCCATCCACATCGGTCCGGGCTCCTGGATCGGCGCGCACAGTACCGTGCTTCCCGGCGTGACGGTCGGGGAGTCCAGTGTCGTGGCGGCCGGGTCGATCGTGTCGATGAATGTCCCCCCCAACAAGGTTGTCGGCGGCGTTCCGGCACGGCCCATCAAGTCACTTTCGATGTAAGCGGACGACCCGAAGGATGAGCGGAAAACTTGAGGAAGTCGATCAACTGCAGGAGGCCGGCGATGAAGTGCGGGTCCGCGCGCAGCTGCGTCGGGCCTTCGAGCAGGAGCCGACGCTGCCGGTCGCACTTGCGATCATCCAGCGCCTGCGGCCGCAGGCGCGGCAGCATGCCGAGCCCTGCCGCGCCTGGTGGCTGCGCTCATTCACTGTCGAGCCGCTGTTCCCGCTGCTGGAGGCCGCCGCGCTCCTCGAGGGGCTGGACCTCGAGCAACGCACCGGCGATCACAACGCGTATGCCCAGGAGATCCTGGATCCGCATGGCCCGCTGTACCGCTTCAAGCCCGATGTCGTATTCCTGGCCGTGCACACGCGGGACGTGCTGCCCGAACTGTGGGACCTGACGGCAGGGCACTCGCACGCGGATCTCCAGGGTCGGGTCGAGCAGATTGCGGCCGACCTCAATCATTGGGTCATGCTGCTGCGCAGCCGGACTGCCGCGAGCATCGTATTGTTCGACTTCCTCCAGCCGGTGGTGCCTTCGGATGGCATGCTTGATGCGCAGTCGGTCGACGGGCAGTCCGCCCTGATCGGGCAGCTGAACCACAGATTGCGGTCGATCGCGGCATCCCTTGAGGGCATCTACGTGCTGCCGCTCGACCGGCTCGGTGCGCGCATCGGCCTGGAGCGGTTCTTCGATGAGCGCAAGTGGGCGACGGTGCGCATGCCCTTCGCCGCCCAGCACCTGTGGGCCGTAGCGCAGGAGTGCCTGCGGGTGGTGCTGCCGCTGCGGGGAAAGGTGCACAAGGCCGTCGTGGTCGACCTGGATAATACGCTGTGGGGCGGCGTGGTGGGCGAGGACGGACCGGAGGGACTCACGCTTGGCATCGAGTATCCCGGCTTGGCTTTTCTCAACCTGCAGCGGGTGCTGCTCGACCTGCACCGTCGCGGGGTGATCCTGGCCATCGCCAGCAAGAACAACCCCGCTGATGCGCTCGAGGTCCTGGAGCATCATCCGGCGATGCTGCTGCGACCCCATCATTTCGCCTCCATCCAGCTCGGCTGGGACTCCAAGTCACGCAGCCTGCGGGCGATCGCGCAGGAGCTGAACATCGGGACCGACTCGCTGGTCTTCGTCGACGACAATCCGGTGGAGCGGGAGGAGGTGCGCGGGGAACTGCCGGAGGTGCTCGTGATCGAGCTGCCGCGCGACCCGATGGGATTCGCTCCGGCGCTGCGCCGGGTCGCCTCCCTGGAGCGGTTGCGCGTCATGGCGGAGGATCGCAACCGCGGCCGTCAGTATGCCGAGCAGCGGGCGCGCCGGGCGCTGCGCTCCTCCGCGGGCACCCTCGAGGAGTTCCACCGATCGCTGAAGATGGAGGTGACGGTACGGGAGCTGTCCAGGGGCGAGGTCCCCCGCGTCAGCCAGCTCACCCACAAGACCAACCAGTTCAACCTGACCACGCACCGCTACGACGAGGCGAGCATCGCGCGGATGCTCGTAAGCGAGGAGTGGCGCGTCTTCACCTACTCGGTCCGCGACCGCTTCGGGGACAACGGTCTGGTCGGGGTCGCCATCCTGCGGCGCGACGCGGACGCCTGGGAGATCGATACGCTGCTGCTGAGCTGCCGGGTGATCGGGCGCACCGTTGAAACCGGGTTGCTGGCGCATCTGGTCGCGGCGAGCCGCGCCAGCGGCGCGCGCGTGCTGCGGGGCTGGTTTAAGCCGACGGCGAAGAACCAGCCCGCGGCGCAGTTCTATGCGGCGCACGGTTTCGAGTGCGTCGAGAACCACGACGGCGCCACGCTGTGGAGCCTGGAGCTGTGCGCGGGACGGGTCGACTGGCCGGAGTGGCTCGCGCATCCCGCGCAGGAGTGGCTGTCGTGACTGATCCTCTCCCCGATCGGGTTCGCCTGATCATCTCCAGGATCTTCAGCGTACCGTTGGCTGACATCAGGCCGGACAGCGGCTACGCCAGCCTCCCGGGGTGGGATTCCCTGGGGCAGCTAAACGTCATCCTTAGTCTGGAGGAGCAATTCGGCATTTCGATCCCACCGGAAGCCGGCGAATCCATGCTGACCGTCGAAGCCATCGTGAGAGCACTGCCCTCGCTCATCGAGTCCCGCGGCGAGCAGTACCCGACATGAACGCGAAGGGGATCATCGACCCTGCGGTGCGGCCGTCGCCGGGCCGGGTCTTCTGGATCACCGGACTGTCCGGCGCGGGCAAGTCCACGGTGGGCGCGGCCTTGTGGCAGCGGCTGCGGGCCGCCGGCCGTGGCGCCGTGTACCTGGACGGCGATGCGCTGCGCGCTGCCATCGCCGAGGACCTCGGCCATTCGCGCAACGACCGGCGCACCTCGGCGGGACGCAACGCCCGACTGTGCCAGCTGCTTGCGAGCCAGGGCGAGGACGTCGTGTGCGCGACGATCTCGCTGTTCCACGAGGTGCAGCGCTGGAACCGGGAGAACATCCCGGGTTACTGCGAGATCTTTCTGCGCGTGCCGGACGAGGAGCTGCACCGGCGCGACGCCAAGGGCATCTACGCGGGCGTGGCTGCCGGGACCTCCACGGATGTGGTCGGGCTGCACGTCGTGCCGCAGTTCCCGCAGTCGCCGGACCTCATCATCGACAACCACGGGCGCATCGACAGTGCGGCGGCCGTCGAGCGGATCTGGCAGCACTGCTTCGGCGCCGGCGAGCCGACCACGGCGCCGCAGGTGCGCTTCTCCACCAAGGCCGGCACGCTCGAGCAGGTTGCGGCGCACCTGCGGAGCGCGCGGGTGCTGCCGCAGGTGCGCTTCACGGTGGGCGACTGGCGCGCGGGACCGGAGGCGGTTATCAGCCGCGTCCTCGCCGCACCGTGGGGCCAGGCGGCACTGATCGTGCGCAGCAGCGCGCTCGGCGAGGACGGCGCCCGGGAATCCCTGGCCGGAAAATACGAATCCGTGCCCCAGGTGCTCGGCCAGGCGGCCCTGCGCGTGGCCATCGAGCGGGTGTGCGCGTCCTACGGCGAGGGTGCCGCCGCGGACGACCAGGTGTTCGTGCAGCCGATGCTGACAGACGCCGCGGTGGCCGGCGTGGCCTTCACGCGCAGGCCTGCGGGCGGTGGACCCTACTACGTCATCAACTATGACGACCGCTCGGGCCGCACCGATGCGGTCACCGGCGGTGCGGACAACCTGCAGACCTTCATATGCCTGAAATCCCGCGCGGCGGGCATCGCCGGGGCCCCGATGGTCCTGGCGCCGGTCCTTAACCTGCTGCGCGAGCTCGAACAGCTGTTCGCGCATGACTGCCTGGACGTGGAATTCGCGGTGAGCGGCGAGGGCGTCGCCTACCTTCTGCAGGTGCGGCGGCTGAACGTCGATGCGCACTCGGCGTCCTCGGACCAGCAGATCGGCGCGGCGCTGGAGCACGTCGCGCGCAAGGTGGAGCTGTTGAGCAGGCCGCATCCCTACCTGCACGGCACGCGGGCGATCTTCGGCGTCATGCCGGACTGGAACCCGGCGGAGATCGTGGGGCTGCGGCCGCTGCCGCTGTCGCTGTCGCTGTACCGGGAGCTCGTGACCGATGCAATCTGGGCCTACCAGCGCGACAACTACGGCTACCGCAACCTGCGCAGCTTCCCGCTGCTGGTGAGCTTCCAGGGATTGCCCTACATCGACGTGCGGGTGAGCTTCAACTCATTCGTGCCACGGGACCTGCCCCCGGCCATCTCGGACCGACTGGTCAACCACTACATCGACTGCCTGCTCGCCGCGCCGCACCTGCACGACAAGGTCGAGTTCGAGATCATCTTCTCGTGCTACACGCTCGACCTGCCGACCCGCATCAACCGGCTCATCGGCCATGGCTTCTCGAGTGAGGACCTGGCCGAACTATCGGGCGCGCTGCGCCGGCTCACGAACCGCATCATGCACGGGGACACGGCACTGTGGCGCCGGGACCGGCAAAAGATCGACCGCCTCGCGCTGCGTCAGCCGCTGATCAAGGACGCGCACCTCGACCGCATCAGCCGCATCTACTGGCTGCTCGAGGACTGCAAGCGCTACGGCACGCTGCCCTTTGCGGGACTGGCGCGCGCCGGCTTCATCGCGGTACAGCTGCTGCGCTCCTTCGTCGCGGTGGGCGTGCTCGATGAGGACGAATACACCACCTTCATGTCGAGCGTCGAGAGCGTCGGGTCACAGATCGGCCAGGACTTCGCGCGCCTCTCGCGCGCGGAATTCCTCGCACGCTACGGCCACCTGCGCCCGGGAACCTACGACATCCTCTCGGCACGCTACGATGAGGCGCCGGACCTGTACTTCAACTGGTCCGCAAACCGCGCCGCCGGCGCCGGCAGGCCGCGCTTTGCGCTGTCCATCGAGCAGCTGCGGCAAATCGAATCACTGCTGAAGCAGCACCAGCTGGATATCGATCCGCTGAGCCTGATGGAGTTCATCAAGGCCGGCATCGAGGGTCGCGAGCATGCCAAGTTCGTCTTCACCCGCAGCTTGAGCGATGCGCTGTCGCTGGTCGGTGAACTCGGCGCCGAGCATGGCCTGTCGCTCGAGGACTGCGCCTACCTGGACTACGACGCCATACGCACCCTCTACAGCGAGAGCGGGGACGTGAAGAGCGTGCTGCACAGAAGCGTGCACAGCGGCCGCGAGCGCCATGCCCTGACGCGCAACCTGGCGCTGCCGCCGCTGATCGCGTCCCCGGATGACGTGTTCGGCTTCAGGCTGCCGCCGAGCGAGCCGAATTTCGTGACGCGCAAGACCGTCACCGCGCCGGTGGCCTCGATCGATGAGTCCCCGGAGACCTTCACCGGCAAGGTGGTGTTCATCCCGAGCGCCGATCCGGGCTTCGACTGGGTGTTCACGCGCGGCATCTGCGGGTTCGTGACCCAGTTCGGCGGCGCAAATTCCCACATGGCGATCCGCGCCAACGAACTGGGCATTCCGGCCGTGATCGGGGCGGGAGAGACGCTGTACCAGTTGTGGCGCCGCGCTCGCAAGATCTCCCTGGACTGCTCCAATCAGAAAGTGACGCAGATCGCGTGAGGTTCCTCGCCATCACCCAGCGGGTCGCCCTCGTCCCCGCCTACGGCGAGCGCCGCGACTGCCTCGACCAGGCCTGGCACCGGTTCATATTCGAATGCGGGTTCCTGCCGTTGCCGCTGCCCAACGTCGCGCAGATCGCCCGGGCGATGGTGACGGGCTGCGATGTCGCCGGCATCGTCTTCAGCGGCGGCAACGACCTCGTGGCACTCGGCGGCGATGCGCCCGAACGGGACGCGACCGAACTGGCGCTGCTGCAACTGGCGCAGGAACGCAGCCTGCCACTGCTGGGCGTGTGTCGCGGCATGCAGCTCATCCAGCACCGCTTCGGCATCGAGCTGGAACCGGTGCAGGGCCATGTGACCGCGAATCAGCAGATCCTGGTCGACGGTGCGTTGAGGCAGGTCAACAGCTATCACCGCTTCGGCGCGCGGACCACCCGTGCCCCGCTCATCAGCTGCGCCACCGCGCCCGACGGGGTAATCAAGGCGATACGGCACGAGAGCCTGCCGCTGTGCGCGATCATGTGGCATCCCGAGCGCTGCAGCCCCTTCGCCCGAGCCGACGTCGAACTGTTCCGGACATTCTTTGGAGAGCGCTGAAAATGCGAGCAGTGATACTGGCCGCGGGCCGCGGCAGCCGCATGGCCCATCTGGGCGCGGACCGGCCCAAGTGCCTCGTGGAACTCGCCGGCAGCAGCCTCCTGCAGCGCCAGGTGGCGGCGCTGCGAGGCGGGGGTGCCACCGAGATCGCGGTGGTGCGCGGCTACCGGGCGGACATGTTCGACTTTGCGGGGATGCGCTATTTCGACAATCCGCGCTGGGCCAAGACCAACATGGTCATGTCGCTGACCGCCGCCGCCGAATGGCTGCGCAGCGAACCGGTGCTGGTGAGCTACGCCGACATCTTCTACCGCGGCACGCTGATCAGCGCGCTGGCGGCGGCCCCCGGGCAGCTGGTCATCACCTATGACCGCCTGTGGCGCGATCTGTGGTCGCGACGGTTCGCCGATCCGCTGGCGGATGCGGAGACGTTCCGTCTGGCGCAGACCGGGCGACTGCTCGAGATCGGCGGCAAGACCCGCGACATCGGCGACATCCAGGGCCAGTACATGGGACTGCTGAAGTTCACACCGCCCGCCTGGGAGGCCGTGGAGGAACTGCTGGACGCCCTGCCGGACGCGCAGCGCGACCGCCTGGACATGACCGGGCTGCTCAGCCGCCTGCTGGCCGCGAAACGGGTTGCGATCGGGACGGTGGCCACCGAGGGGCAGTGGGGCGAGATCGACAATCCCGAGGACGTGCGCCTCTACCAGGACATGGTGGCCGCCGGCGAGCTGACCCTCGAGCCGGCCGCAACGCTGACGACTGCAACGAAACAGGACGCGCGATGAAACACGGTGACTTCACGGGGCTGGCTGCCGACTACGCCCGATTCAGGCCCGGCTATGCTCCCCAGGTGCTCACGGCCCTGCTCGGCTATCTGGGGCGCGATCCGACCACGGTGGACGCCGCCGATGTGGGCGCCGGCACCGGCATCTGGAGCCGCATGCTGGCGGTCCGCGCGCTGCGTTCGGTCGCCGCGGTGGAACCGAACGACGACATGCGCGAGCAGGGTGTGGAGGCCTCCCGGGACACCGCGATCCGCTGGAGCAGGGGTTCCGCGGAGGACACCGGCCTCAAGGACGGTTCGGTCGACCTGCTCACCATGGCCTCCTCGTTCCACTGGGCCGATTTCCAGCGCGCCTGCGCGGAATTTCACCGTGTGCTGCGGCCCGGTGGAATGTTCGCGGCGCTGTGGAATCCGCGATTCATCGAGGCCACGCCGCTGCTGGTGGAGATCGAATCGGAGCTGACCCGCCTCAAGCCCGATCTGAAGCGGGTGTCTTCCGGCCGCTCGGGGCTCACCGAACGGCTGACGCAGCTGCTGACCGATCAGCCGCTGTTCAAGGATGTCCTGTACCTGGAGGGACGGCACGTCATCCGGCAGACCCCGCAAGAGTACCTGGGCGTGTGGCGATCGGTGAATGACCTGCAGGTGCAGCTGGGTCCGGACCTGTTCGCGAAGTTCCTGGAGCACGTCAGGCAGCGCACGGCAGCGCTCGATTCGATCGAGACGACGTACCAGACCCGCATGTGGGCGGCGCGCCGGGCCTGACGGACCCGCGCACACACTGGATGAAGCCTTCCAAGACCCTGCCGCGCGGCGACTGGGTCGACGCCTCGCGGGAGGCGCCGCCCGAGCAGTTCGCGCAAGGCGTGCTGCAGCACTACCGCGACAGCGCCGCGGACCTGGCGGCGCTTGCGGCCGGCAAGCAGGCGCTGGGCGGCCTGTATGACGTGGCCGGCATCGTGCGCATCGTCAACATCTGTTTCTGGGGACGCAGCGGCTCGTACCTGCTGGCGAGCTATCTGGATGATCACGACGACATCCTCACGATGCCGATGGTCGCGAGCCTGTCGATGTACACGTTCTTCGACCGCTTCGCGTTCCTGTCCGTGTGGGACAAGCTGCTGGTGTACCCGACCTACTCGGAACACAAGTGCGGGCCCGATGGGGCCTTCTTCAGCGGCGACTCCGCGATCGATGAATCCCACTACCGCGCCGCCGTCGCCGCGCTCGAGGCGCAGCACCGCCGCCGCGGACCGCAATGGCTGAACACCAGCCAGCGGTTCGTGCAGCTGCTGCACGTGGCGTACGCCCTGGCGCTGGAGCGGCGGCCGGCCAACGCGCGGCCCCTGATCGTCTACGCGCAGCACTGGAGCGATGACGGTCTGGCCGCGCGCTACGTCGCGGATTTTCCGCAGGGGCTGTTTCTGCACACGGTGCGCGATCCGATTGCAAACCTGGACTCGTGGTTCGAGCGGCAATTGTGGCTGCAGAAGGCCGGCATGGGCACCGCACTGTTCGGGCGGGGCTATCGCATCGACCAGGCCGACCGGTACCTGTCGCCCGCGGCGGCGACAATCATCGACCTGCTCAGCTGGGACAGGCCCCATCGGGGCATGGCCGACCGGAGCCGGGCGGTCCGATTCGAGGATATGCACAAGGACCTGGAGGCCATCATGCGCCGCGTCGCCGCCTGGATCGGGGTCGATTACCAGCCATCGATGCTCGCGAGCACCTTCAACGGCCGGCCCCACGTCAACGAGAGCGGCAACAAAAAGTGGGTGGGCAGTAATCCTGCGAATGCCGCCCGTCGCTCGCGCAACCTGTTCGCCACCGACCGATGGTTCGCCGCGGCCCTGATGCGCGAGGATTTCACCGACTGGGGCTATGCCTTCCCGAAGCTGCTGCGGCAGGGTTGGGCGCGCACCCTCGTCATCGGGGTACTGTGGGTCCTGCCGCTCAAGATGGAGTGGGTGGGCGCAGGGCAGCTGCTGCAGCTGCAGGCTTGGCCGGCGCTGCGGCAGGGCCGGGTGGCATTCGCCCTGGGCGCCCTGGCGCATATCCTGGGACGCCGGTTGCGTCTCATGGTCTTCCTGGCCGGCCAGGCCGCGCAGCGCCTGCGCGGCCGACACGAGACGCTGCGGGTGCTTTGACGGCGTCGCCGTAGGACAGCGCTTAAGGCTTTTGGTGCGGCTGTTCGCGAACGGCACCCGAATGAGAATTTACCGAAAATTCAATGATTTTATGGTGGCCAGGGGCGGAATTGAACCACCGACACGCGGATTTTCAAGCCGCTAGCGGGTGTTCGAGGGGATTATTAATCAATCACTTGCAACGCTTGCCAGCCCTCGCCCCCGGCCCACCATGGCACATGCCTGGTACACCCAATCTCCGTTGGACACGTTCCTGGCACACTGCGTTTCCGAGTCGTCGACCCCGCATCGTGGGGGTGTCAGTTTACAAAACGGGACTGCGCAAGGCACCAATTTCCAGCCTGCGATAGTCCCGCGGATTAACCGACAGTCGCTCCCGAGCGCTACGCGAGGGGATACTTTCTGAGCTAATAAATTCGTTGACACGTATATTCGTGTTGGCATATATACTCACCATGAACCCTCTGACGCTCGCCGCGATAGGCGAACCAAATCGCTTTCGAATCTTCGAACTCCTGAGGGAGGGCCCGCAGCCCGTAAACGAGATTGGTGATCGGCTCGGCCTGAGGCAATCGCAGGTCTCCCAACATCTAAAGGTTTTGAAGGACATCGGGCTTGTTGACGTGGAGCCGCACGCGCAGCAGCGCGTCTACTGCCTGCGCGCGCAGCCTTTGAAGCAAATCCATGCCTGGCTCGACCGATACCGCGCTATTTGGGAGGAGCGATTCGAGCAGCTGGACGAATTCGTCGAGGATCTCCAATGGAGGTCGACATCAGACTCGGACACCAAGAAGTGAGGACACCATGAAAAGTTGACGCCCACCGCCAAGACTTCCGCCCACGATCAGGCCATTAACGTGGCGGCCAGTGGATTCACCCGGGGCTCAATCGGCCAGCAGCCTCCCAGTGACGGCGCGCACCGCCGCATACCGTGAGCGGAAACGCAGCAGTTCGGGGCCGGTCGCGCAGAGATCGCATGCTCTCGGAGAATGCCCTTGAAATACGCCAAGGCGTCCTCAGCTTTTTCCGCGCCCTACCCACTGGACCACAAGGAGGCACGGAAATGTTTACCAGAGTCCCGTATTCGCAAGTCCCTCTATTCGCCGAGTTCCGGCGCCTGGAAGAGGAGCTGGATGAGTTGTTCGGCGCATCCACTCCGTGGAATGGAGGCATCCGATCCCTACCCCCGGGGACCTTTCCCGCAATCAACGTTGGAACCACCGGAGACAACATCACCGTCTACGTCTTTGCGCCCGGAATCAATCCAAAGCAGCTCGATATTTCGATTCAGCAGAACGTTCTCTCCGTGAGCGGAAAACGCGAAGTATCCGTAGAAAAGAATGCCACGTACTACCGCCAGGAGCGCTTCGGGGGCGAATTCCGGCGAGTGATTGCGCTTCCCGAGGACGTTGATCCGGAGAAGGTACAGGCCAGCTACCGCGACGGCATCGTCCAGATCACCGTGCAGCGCCGGGAATCGACCAAGCCTCGGCAGATCGAGATCAACTGATGTTTATGGAGGACAACGTCATGTCAGATCGAACCGAAGTCTCGAAAAATACGGGTAACGGAAGCACGTCGACCGAGTCCCAACGGCGCGCGGCCGCGAGCGAGTCGGTGCTCCGGCCGCCAGTCGACATCTATGAAACGGGCGAAGGCATCACCTTGCAGGCCGACATGCCCGGAGTCGCGAAAGACCGGCTCAACCTCCGCGTCGAAGGCAACAGCCTACTTATTGAAGGCACCATTGGCGTGGCACCCCAGGACCAGATGACGGCGCTTCACGCCGATGTGCGCTCAACTGTGTATCGAAGGAGCTTTACGCTGAGTAATGAGCTTGAAACACAGAAGATCGAGGCGGCACTGAAGGACGGCCAGCTCACCGTGCATATCCCAAAGCGCGCGGAGCTGCGACCACGCAGAATCGAAATCCGCGGTTGACGGCAGCGCCTTGGCTACCGTCAGCGGCGGAGGTCAAGGCAATGCCCCTCTTCAGTGCGATTCTCTGAAGAGCTCGCACACACGAAATCCCCAGCGCCTAACGGCGCTGGGGTCGGCTGTGCACTGCACCGATAGCCAATCACGATAACGAGATGCGCTCGCCCGGCATCTATCCTGTCTACCTGGCTTCGCATAGCCCAGAATTCCCAGAACCTGCGCGGGTCCCCTTGAAATCCGGCCGCCCCGATCCTACAACGCGGGAGCGGCGGCCCCGGACAGCATCGGGCACCGCGTTATCTTCATATCTCATCGAATTGTGGAGGACAGTACGATGAATGCATTCTCATTGCGTGGCCGGGAACTGCCACGACTTGCCTTCCTTTTGTCTCGCGTTACATTTCTTCTGACGTTGACGGCGCTGGCCCCGCAGCCTGCGGGCGCTGCGACTGGCCAGCCCTCGGCTGCCGGCTCGACGACCATCACTGCCCTGTCCACGCTGGACCGGCCGAATCTGACGCATTCGCACTTGGCGCCGCATGCCCAGTCGGCACAAGTCGATTTCGCTCCGGACAGTCGCTTGGTGACCCTCAAAACGTTTGTCGAACACCCCGAAGCGCCTTCGCTGACGAATGTTCATCCCGGCAGCTTCGTCGTCTATGAGGATGGTCTGCGGCAACACGTCGTGAACGTCGCGGTCGAACATGCCCCTCTTTCACTCGAAATTCTCCTTGAGTATGGCGGGCGGTATCACGCTCTGAACGAAATTCGCGGCGAAAAGGCCTCGACGGCCGCGAAAGAACTGCTGCATGAAATCGGCGCAGACGACAGAGTGGCCGTCTGGAAGTACGCGGACAGCGTCGAGCCCGTTTCGGAGTGGTCTGCACCCGGCGCGGACAGTTTGCAGAGGACTCAGTTTGATCTGTCAGCACCGCCCGTCTCCGAACTCAAGCTCTACGACGCCATTGTGGCAACATTGCCCAAAATGCAGGCGATGCCTGGACGCAAGGCGCTGGTGCTGATCTCCTCGGGGATCGACACATTCAGTAAGGCGAGTTTCGCTGACGCGCTCCTTGAAGCTCGCAGGGCTGGCATCCCAATTTACGTCGTGAATCTCGGGCCACTCATTCGATCGGCGCTGTTGCTAGGGTCCTCCGAGGAGGGCCCCTATTCGAGTTTGAATTGGTCGCGGGCTGAATCGGAGTTGAGGAAGTTAGCGCGCGCGTCGGGAGGACAGATGTACTCTCCGGAATCGTCCCTGGATCTCACCGGCGTCTATGACGAGTTATTGGCGAAATTGCGGGTGCAGTACGTCATTCAATATAAGTCGCACGACTCTACGTCCTCCAGCAAGCCGAGGAGCGTTCGGGTCGAATTTGCGGAATCGAGGAGCGCATCGTCGCCCAGCGCCGCGCTCGGCACACAGGGTGCGCATGGCAGGCTCGTCGCGGAGGTTGAGTATGTCCCTGCTATGAGCTCGAGTGCACAGACGAAAATCTCCGCGTCGGCAGGCGATGTGACTCAAGCGGTGCCACCCCAGTCGGCGAACCAGTGACAAGGGTGCTCTAGAAAGTGAAATCGGCCGGTTCGGGTTACATCCGAACCGGCCGCCCCACGAGCACCGCCACGGTTCGCTAACCGAAGTGCGGCGTATTCGAGGATGCAAAACGAACTGGTCGCAGCGGAAGCGCTATTCGCGCTCTCCATTCAAGGCCCGGGCGCTTCCCAAATCCGATTTCGACAGCATCCAATCATATTGGGACAATGGATTGCGAAGTGCAGATAGATACAGAGCATTCCATGGCCGCGCGTCAGAGCGCCTTGTGGATACCTCATCAAGTGACCGTAAGATGAGTGGGCGGGGTCGGCTCGGTCTTCGGCACAATGACTGTCAAGACGCCGTCCTGGTATGCAAGTTCGGCTTGCGTCGTATCGATATTATGAGGCATGGCGATCCTACGCTCAAAGCGACCGAACGCACGCTCCATCAAGTGATAGGTGCGTCCCTGCGTCTTTCCCGCGAAGCGCTTTTCACCGCGGACCCGCAATGTCCCGCGATCAATAGAGACATCGATGTCCTCTCTCTTCAATCCGGGCAGTTCGAGCCGAACGACGACCGCGTGCGCAGTTTCCCACGCTTCGGCTGCCAAGAGGGCCCACTGCGGGAACTCGGTCTCAGAACCTGAGGTTTTAATCTGCTTCCCGGCTTGCCCAAATTTTGTCAGTGCGCCATTGCTGCGGGAAAGTATCTCACGCCACCCTTCGGTCAGTCCTTCCCAGGCACGCGAGATACCTCTCTCCAGCTCCGCGCGCAGGTTTTTTATTGGATCCTTCGTGGCCATTCTCCAGAAATTAAAGCGGCAACTTTCCTTTTCAAGTCGCTAGAGGAATTTTTCCTGGGCCCACAACTGTTGCGATGACCTACTTCCCGGCCGGTCGGCGACGACGAGGCACCGCTTTCTATCTTCCGGGCACGCGAACGCGGTGAGAGCCCGAGGAGGAGCGCGATCGGGCCACGACTCCAGGGCGCGCTGTATCCGCTGCCAGAATGAACTGATCCGGCAAGAGAGGTTCGCGGGGTGCATCCCCCGCGAACCCTGGTCTAAATATCAGTGCGACTTCTCCTCCGTGTTGCCGGCGCTGATCGGAATGCGCTTCGAGCGCTCAAGTGCTCGAGCACTTTTGGGCACAGTCACCGTAAGGACGCCATTTTTGAACGAGGCGTTCACCGCATCCTCATCGACGTCTCTATCGAGCGAAATCTGGCGCTCGAAGCGACCGTAGAACCGCTCGCTGTAGGTGCGGTGGCGATTTTCGGAGTTGAGCTTCTTCTCCCCCCGGACGATCAAGAGGCCATCCTGGAGCAGTACTTCGACGTCGCGCGCCTCGAGCCCCGGAAGCTCTGCCGTGACCTTGTAGCCCTTGTCCGTCTCCTCGAAATCCAGGCTCGGCCACCCACCTCGGCCACTGAAGAGCCGCGGGGAATCTTCAAAGCTCCGGAAGACATCATCGAAGAGCCGATTCATTTCCCGATGCAGGCTCACTACGGGGTAAAAGGACTCCGACCGGGTCACGGAAGAGCGGTCCCGTTCGCTCCGAGACCACGGTACGAGATCTCGAACATTCATGGTCGTTACCTCCTTTCCTGTTAGGAACCAAGACGAGGGCCACATAGAGCGGGCGTTGCGGATTTCAAGGGGCCACCTTGTGGATAAGCGCAGAATGCTGCGATGCCGCAATGCGACTTAAGGTGAGCCCGTTTGGCTTGACCTTCGCGGCGGCCATTAAGCCCGACGCGGCCGCCAGGAAAGGTGGCCTACACCTTGGTCACGATCGCCACCCTGACGAAGTCGACGCGTTCGCCTTCAGATCCCGGCCTTCAGAAGAGCAAAACAATCGCAGTGACGCGGCTCCGATCATCATAGAACTTGGGCGGGTTTTCACCCTCCTGATGAGTGCTCTGGCTTGCGAAAGCTCCACAGCGGGTCTTGAAACGCTAGCGGCCTCCCCTATCTCCGTGCCGGGAAACACGTCGCAGGTGCGGCGTACCTCAACTCACACATAAGGAGGATATATGTCGCTCTCACACAAAGCGGTGTTGGCCTGCCTTTTGGGGTCACTCCTGGTGCATGGAGCCGCTGCGTTTGCGGATGTCTCAGCGCCCGCAGCCGCCAAGGCAAATTCTCAGACGCAGAATCAAACCGAAGAGAAACGAAGGACGCTGATCGCCGATGCCACCAGCGCCATCCAGGAAACACAGGCGGCCCTGACGCATCTGGATCATGGCAAGCCGAAGGACGCCCTCGCGAACTTGGAACGTGCGACGGGCAAGCTCGATATCATTCTTGCACGAGATCCGAAACTCGAGATGGCGCCTGCCGGCGTCACCGTCGTTACCTACGACGTTGCGGGAGGTCTCGATGCGGTGAAGCGCGTACGAAAGCAGGCCGAGGAACTCGTCGACGCAGGGCGCCTACAGGAGGCGCGCCGGCTATTGAGGGACTTGGCGAGTGAGACCGTGATCAGCGTGAGCAACATTCCGCTCGCGACCTATCCTGATGCGATCAAGAGGGCGGCCACCCTCATTGATCAGAACAGGTCCGATGCCGCAAAGGGCGTGCTTCAGGCTGCGCTGAATACGCAGGTGATCACTGAAACCGTGATTCCGCTCCCCGTCGTCAATGCGCAGGAGTCTTTGAAGGCGGCCGAAAGTCTGGCGGAAAAGAAGGACCGTACCAAAGAAGACAACGAGCGGTTGAAGGCTTCGATGGATCGAGCACGAAACCAGCTCGAGTTCGCACAGGCTCTCGGATACGGCAGGAAGAGCGATTTCGACAAGATGTATCAGCAACTGAACGAAATCGATGAAAAGACCGCCGACAACAAGTTCGGAACGGGATGGTTTGCGAAGATTAAAGCATCCATTTCCGACTTTGTGGGGGCAAGCCAGCCTGCTAAGCGCTAAGTCCACATGGCCCGGCCTGGAGGCCTTCTTTCAGGCCGGGCGGTGAGGGCGAGCGTGGGAAGACGTTTTCGGTGAACATTTCAGCGCCTGGCATTTTTGTAGCGGCCGCAGGTGGCGTTGCCGGCTGAACAATCACCCGCTCGTAGGGCGTGGCATCAGGCCGGCTGGGATCCACGTCGGTCTGCTGCACGGCCCAGACATGGCGCATATACCGGTCGCGTTCGGTCTGTTCTGGAGACTGACCATTGGCCAGGTAGACAAAGAATTTCTGCAGCGATGGCCGCGCGACGGCAACCGTGCGTGGCGGGGGGCGTTACACGCCCACTGAGTTCCATGGTGCCCGATAGGGCCGCGACCAAATGCTCCCTCCGTCGGGAATGTTATGCAACATCATGGGCTTCTCCTTAAAGCAACAAAATGTTCAGATGAAAAACTACCATGAAATCAGTAGTTTAATGGTGGCAAGGGCGGACCCTAATACAGCGAAAACTCGCCCATCTTCAGTGGATTTCCTAATTCGGTCGTCCCTCCGTTACCCCGAATGTTACCCCGGTAATTTTCGAGCCTCTCCGCAGCCGCCACCCACACCCGGACATCTCAACAACGGACGCTCCGCCGCTGGGGGACTCCAGATGCGATCCTGGCCACACGTTTTAGTGTCAGGCCTAGCAGCCCAGCTCACCACGATGCCCGCTATTTCATAGCGGCCTATGCAAAGCATTCTTGCTCTTATTCTCCAAAAGCCATTGGGCTCTTCGGTGGAACAGTCCCGGCACAACGGCATTCGTTCGCCGAATCAACGCCTGCAAATTCCCAGACTTAAGCCGACCGTTTTCGACTAGCACCCTGCCTCCCACCATCGTCAAATCCACATCGCCACCCTGCACTGCGTGTACTAGGTTGTGGTGCAGATTGCCGGTCGAACCTTCGAGGAGCGGCGTCATTCTTGGCGTGTTCGTTCGTATTGCAATCAGGTCCGCGCACTTGCCCACCTCGATAGATCCAATTTGATCGGCAAGGCCAAGGGCGCGTGCACCTCCTGTTGTTGCCATTCGACACACCGACCACGCATCTAGGGCAGCAGCATCGAGCATTGACAGCTTCGCTAGGAGGGATGCGGTCTTCATCTCTTCAAACATATCTAGATTGTTGTTTTCCTTTTCACCGTCAGTGCCCAGTCCAACCGCAATACCACTCTTTAGCATCGCTTCCACCGGCGCGGCGCCACTGGCGAGTTTCATATTGCTAACCGGGTTGTGGGCGACACCGATTCCCTTGTCCGCCAGAATCGAGATCTCTCGGTCGGATAGCCATACGCAATGTGCAAGCAATACGCGCTTCGCCTCGAGCAAACCGAACGCCTGCAGAGCCTCAATCGGCCGCATTCCGTACCGCTTCTCGCATTCTACAATGTCGAATCGGCTCTCATTGCTATGAGTATGAAAGCCCACGCTATGACGATTGCTCATTTCAACGGCCCGCTTCCAGGCATCCGGCGTCGCATAGAACATATGCTCCAGACCCACCCATACGTGGATGCGGCCTTGTGCACCGCCGTGCCACCGCTCAATCAACTCTTCATTCAGGTCCAGAGTTTCAAAGTAATCGTGATTCGGATGCTCGGCCACATACGGAACCAGCACTGCTCTGATGCCCAAGTCAGATGCCGCGCTAGCACTTCCGTGCATATGGCGCCACATGTCAACAATTGTGGTAGTGCCTGACAGTAACGCTTCGGCATAGCACAGTCGGGATGCAACCTCCGCTTCTTCCTGATTGATTACCCGATGCATCGGGTCGATGTATTGCTCCAGCCAGTCCCATACCGGAAGCCCTTCGGCAGTCCCGCGTAAGAGCCCGGAATGTGCGTGCGTGTTAATCAGTCCCGGCATCAATAGGCGGTTAGCTAGTCGCCGCACCCCAATGTGCGGATTGGCCGGGACCACATCCCTTGCAGGACCCACCGCGTCGATGCGACCACTCCCGTTCACCAGCACCGCCCCATCGTTTATGATGGTTTGGGCGCCGTCCATGGTAAGCAGGTGATCGGCATGAAGAATGTGTGCGTCCATGTCGCCGGTACCGTTTTTCCCGACAGACACGTCGCGGTGCGGCGAAATCCCCGTGGAGGTCACAGTTGACCTGCTTGCAACCTGTCGGCTGCGTAAATGGTCGCTCTGGCAGTTAAAGCCATATATGCCGAAGACGTGGCGGGACCATGATCAATGCGGCGCACGCGATGACTACCTGTGTAAATATCGAGGAAGAAGGCTAAGTAACGAAGCGCGCCGCGCTCAAGCGCTTAAAAGCGCGATGGGTGAGCGCAAATAGGCACCGTAGTTTCAAAGAAGGCGAGATTGCCTATCACGGAGTTTCGGTGCGAAGATGCCTACACGCAGGCGCTCTAGGTCGGGCCAATCACAATGCTGCATGGTCGTTTACTGGTTTATATCAGCGAGGTGGCAAGCCTCGGCTCAATCCGCAAGGCCTCCGAGAAGCTCCACATTTCTGCCTCTTCGATTAATCGACAGATCATCGCTTTGGAGAAAGAGCTCGGATTGGAGCTGTTTGAACGCATGCCTCGTAAGCTGCGTCTGACCGCAGCCGGAGAGGTGCTTCTTCTGCACGTCCGCCAGACGCTAAAGGAGTATCGGCGCGTGCAGAGTCAGCTGAAGCAGCTCAATGCCACCCATAGAGGGTCTCTTACTATCGCGACACAGGGCGGACTTGCTTCGACACTCATTGCGCAACTCTCCAATTGGCTTCATTTGAACCACCCCTATGTGAAACTGTCCGTCAAGGTGCTTCCCCGTGAGCTAATAGCATCCTCGCTCACCGATGGCGATGCAGACGTCGGGCTTGGATACTGTCTGGCGAGCGATTCGTCGTTTCGAATACTCGCCCGGGCCATGCTGCCGGTGGGCGCTGTAGTGTCACCTACTCACCCACTCGCCCTCGCGTCATCCACGTCGTTGGGAGACTGCGCGGGCTACCGAATGATGATCCCGGATCGAAGCACTAACCTGGGGGTTCGCGTGGCGGATGCTCTGGACCGTAGCTCGATCGGCTCAGACTGGATAAGCGAGACGAACTCCATCGAGTTACTGAAGATTTCGGCGAGAAATGAGGGCGTAGTTACCTTTCTTAATCCGCTTGATGTGCTTTTGGAAATCGAAGCAGGTCATTTGGCATTTGTGCCACTGGTGATCAACCAAATTGGGCCCTCGGAATTGCGGCTGGTACAACGTCGCAATTCGCACCTGGATCCAACCCAGAGTGTCGTTGTCGCCCGAATGGCGGACATGATTCAGGAATTAAGGGTAGAAAATAGGCGTCGCACCGCCGTCTGATCCGAGAACGCATCGGACGTCAAGCGATCGATGGCGGGCGGCTTGATCGGGCGAACATGTTCCTCGTACCGCCACCTTGAACACATTTTGAGAAATCGGGGATAGCCCTTTGCTTCTTGGGAGAGACACTTTGTCCAAACAGTCAGCCGCGGAGTCTGCCTTGGGGCGATCTCCCGATACGCTTCCCGCAGTGCGGCCCCGGACGCATTTATCGGCAGAAACTAAGCTCCAGATCATCATGGGGGCGTTTATTGGCGCATGGGGAGTTCTACCAGCAATCACCACGTTGCTTGTCCCGCTCAATCTTCGTTGGGCCGGGCTTGGACTATTGGCGTTCAGCTATGGCGCGTGTATGCATGCTGTTACCTATCCCTGCCTGGAAACCGTAGTCGAGGTATGGGGTGCTGCGCGTGGACGAGTTATGGTTCTTATCGGCATCAGTGTCTACGTCGCGGCAGTCTCGATTCTTTATCTGGGGACTCGGATGCCCGCCGGTTCCGATCCCACGATTCACACGGCCTTCGGTGCACTGTACGGATCAGTACTGCGCATGGTCGTTGCATCTCTTGCTGCCACAATCTCTGCGCAGCTCCTCGATATAGCAGTCTTTCGCAAAGTGAAGGCGATTACCGGCCGCCGCGCGCTGTGGCTTCGAAACGGGCTCTCGGTTCTTACCTCGCAGGTCGCAGACACCGCTATATTTTACACGGTGGCTTTCTACGGTATCGTGCCCAACACCGTGCTGCCTTTGCTCGTGTTCGGAACCATCCTCGTGAAAGCATCCTTCGCGGCGGTCGGCATACCCGTCGTCTATGTTCTCGTTCGCTGGATCACCGGAGAATGGACGGCAAAGGGCGATCTGGGACAACAGCCCGTAGACAGGCGGCACGCTACGCATTGACAGGCTGCACGCCCATGATGTTAGCGTCGCATCCGCGATTCGATAAATCCAATGAAAAACCATGCGCAAGCGCCAACAGCCGACTCCGACCGTGACGATCTACGACGTGGCCCGCGATGCCGGCGTTTCCCCCGCGACGGTCTCCCGGGTACTGAGTAATCCGGACATCGTGACCGAACGCACCCGCGCTGCAGTGCGCCGGTCCGTTGAGCAGCTGGGATTTTCGCCCAATACCGCGGCCAAGAGTCTGCGCAACCTGCGCACGCGCAAGCTGCTGGTCACGGTGCCGGACATCGCTAACCCGTTCTTTTCGCTGATCATCCGGGGCATCGAGGAGGCGGCGCAGCGCGAAGGGTATGCCATCGTACTGGGCGATACCCATCTCGACGCCGACCGCGAAGATCGCTACGCCCAGATGCTGCTGCAGCGCGAAGTCGACGGCCTCATCTTTCTGGGTCACCGGATGCCGGCGCGCCTGGTGCCATGGATCAAGCGCCGGGGAGCGAGCGTCCCCATCGTCAATGGCTGCGAATACAGTCCGGGCCTTGGCGTGCCCAGCGTCCATATCGACAACACCAAGGCGGCCGCGGAGGCCATGAACTATCTGTATGGCCTCGGACATCGCCGCATCGGGGTGATCTCGGGTCCGCTGTCGAGTCCGCTGAGCCGCGACCGGCTGCAGGGCGTCGAGCAGCGGGCGCGTGCGCAGCGCGCGCATCGGCAACTGCTGCTGACGACGGGCGACTTCACGATCGAGTCCGGCATCGCATCGGCCGCCGAGCTTTTCGCGAAGAAAGAGCCGCCGACTGCCATTTTCTGCTTCAACGATGAGATGGCGATCGGCGTGCTGGACTACGCGCAGCGCCATGGCATGACCGTACCGGGCGATCTGTCGATTGTCGGCTTTGATGACGTGCGCTTTGGGCGTTACGTGCGCCCCGCACTGACGACCATCGGCCAGCCGATGCTCGACATCGGTCGTGAGACGGTGCGGCTGCTCCTCGGACTCATTGCCGGCACGATTACCAGGCCGATTTCGGTAACGCTGCCCTACAAGCTCGAAATCCGCGGCAGTACCGGCGCGCCGCTCTGATAAGTTGAGATCGCAAGGGCGAGCCCCGCCCCACATCGGTGCCACGCGGGATTTCACGCCTCTTCCGTGTGCATTTGCCCGTACTTAAATAGAGAGCACCGCGTGCTGCAAAAAGCAGCATTTTTCCGTAGTTGAAATCGGTTTCAGACAGGAATATTTTCGGGCCCGGGGAGAGCACGCACAATAAAGGGAGACCACACGATGTCCACGAACGGCACACCGGCCTACAGATCATCACGCGCAGGAATGAAGATTCCAGCTAAAGGAACCAGTCCAGCCCGCGCCGTACGCTTAACGTTGGCGCTACTTCCGACGACGCTGCTGTGGGTCTCACACTGCGCGCACGCCCAAGAAGCCGCTGCACCGGCAGCCAACGCCGATCAATCGGATGCGCTACAGGAAGTCGTCGTGACGGCCCAGCACACTCGCGAAGATGCGCAGAAGACACCGATCGCGATGACTATCTTCGGCGCCGATGAGCTCAAGCGCAACTCCGTGACCAGCATCCAGGATCTGTCAGCGCTCGCTTCGGACATCAACTTCACCGACGTTCAGGGTGCTCCCGTCCTGACCATGCGCGGCATTTCGAGCCTGGATACGAACGAAAACAGCGATCCGGCGGTCAGCGTCAATGTGGATGGCTTCTACCTGATCCGGCCCTATTCGCTCTACGCGGGCATGTATGACCTGGATCGCGTCGAGGTATTGCGCGGTCCTCAAGGCACACTCAATGGCCGCAACTCCCTTGGCGGCGCGCTCAATATCGTTACGGCGCAGCCGACGAAGCAGGAGGAGTTCTATGCCAGTCTTGAATACGGCAACTACAATGAGCTGACCACACAGGCGATGGCAAATATCCCGGTGAACGATGAGGTTCAGGTTCGCATGGCCTTCATGAGCGTCAGCCATGACGGCTATCGCAGGAATACGGCGGCAGACGTTACGGTGGACGAGCCGAACGGTGATGATGCGGACACCAAGTCAGGGCGGGTTGAGATTGCATTCGAGCCATTCAGCTCCTTTCGCGGCCTGGTCACACTGCAGTATACGAACGAGGGAGGCGCGGGCGAGATCAGTAACAACGTTCCCTATGTCTACCTGCCAAACGGGGCCTTGGACACGAATCTTCCGCCGAACATCAACAGCCAGGCTTTTCCCTCGGACACGCCGCCGACTCAGAGCCTCACCGAGCGGCAGGTGCGATTCAACCTCGCGTACGACTTGGAGACGATCGAATTCACGCTTCTGGGCGGCTATGACCAGATGCAATTCAGCCACGACGCCGACAGTTCAAGCGCCTACAATCCGCCGCCGAGTGTTTTCACGTTTGCCGCGAATGAGTACCCGGATACCTATAACGGGGAGTTCCGAATCGCCTCGCGCGGGAATGGCCGTTTGCAGTGGCAGGCGGGATTCTTCGCCTTCGGACAGATTTCCCATCTCGTGTCCGCGGACGCGGCTCCTTTGCCGGACGGCGGATGGGACGACTTCTTTGGATTCGTCTATAACACTCGCGCCAGTTCGCGCGCCGGGTATGCGCAGGCATCGTATCAATTGACCGATGCGCTGAAACTGACGGCCGGCGCGCGCTACACCCACGACTTCAAGAGCGAGTCGGGATATTACGGCGATCTGACCGGCAACATCTCGTACTCCGGCCCCCAGTACGGCAGCGTGTCTACGAGCAAGACAACCTATCACCTGGCGTTGGATTATGACTTGACCTCCGCCAGCATGGTCTATGCCAAGTACGATACCGGTTACAAGGCGGGCGGCTTCAATCTGGGCGCGACCACCTATCAACCTGCGACCGTGACCGCCTACGAAGTCGGTTCGAAGAACAGGTTTCTGAACGATACGCTGCAGTTGAATCTCGCAGCCTTCTACGATGACTACGCCAACGAGCAGGTCGCCTCATTTGTCACGCTGCCGGATGGCGAACCGGTCGCGCTGACGGAGAATGCGGGCAAGAGCAGAATCTACGGTCTCGAAGGGGACTTGATCTACAAAGTACCTGTGGTCGGTACCTTCAACGTTTCGTTGGACTATCTGAACGCGCGCTATACGTACTTCCTGTCCTCGGCCGACCCGAGCAACCCCGCAGAGACTGGCAACGTTCAACTGGCCGGCAATACGCCGCCGCAGTCGCCTACCTGGAGCGCGCGCCTCGGACTGGAACACGTCTGGCTGATCAATGGCGCGACCCTCACCGGCAGAATCCAGTCGAAACTGCAATCGTCGTCGAACTTCTCGTTCTACAATTATGCCGACACGCGGCAAGCCCCCTACACGATGTCCGATGCGCTTCTGACCTATGCGCCGGCCGAGGGACATTGGTCGGTGACGGCATTCGTGAAGAATCTCGAAAATTCCGTCGTGTTCACCAATGCGGAAGAAAACGAGTATTCCTACAGCTATAGCTACCAGTTCTACGCGCCGCGAACCTACGGAGTGCGGCTCGAGTACCGCGTCGGGCACTAACGGATCTCCTGGACACACCATGAAATCTTTAACGGGGCAGTCAAGACGCCGCGCGTGCCGGGGAATCGGCACGGTCGGTCTCCTGTCGTCGCTGGGGCTGTTCGCAGGCCTCTGCCTGGCGGCCGATCCGGATCAGGTAACGACCCACTACGGCACCCTCACCAGCACGTCTGCGCCGCATTCCGCCGTGCGGGTATCTCGTGGCATCCCTTTCGCTGCGCCGCCCATCGGCACTTTGCGCTGGAAGCCCCCGCAGGCACCCGCAAACTGGACGGGTGTGCGCCGCGCGGATTCATTCGGGCCGCGCTGTATGCAAGCACCGGTCTTCGACGACATGGTGTTCCGCTCCGGTCGCATGAGCGAGGACTGCCTCTACCTCAACGTCTGGACTCCCCCGCAGCGCGTCGCGGGCGGCTCTCCGGTGCTGGTCTACTTCTATGGCGGCGGCTTTGTGGGCGGAGACGCTTCCGAACCGCGTTATGACGGCGAAAATCTGGCGCGCCGGGGGATCATTGTCGTAACGGTGAATTACCGGCTCGGCGTCTTTGGATTTCTGGCACATCCGGAGCTGTCGCGAGAGTCTTCCTACCACGGCTCCGGCAACTACGGACTGCTGGACCAGGAGGCGAGCCTGAAGTGGGTGCACGAAAACATCGCCGCCTTTGGTGGCGACCCCCATCGAGTGACGATCGGCGGGGAGTCTGCCGGATCAATCTCGGTGAGCGCGCTGATGGCCTCTCCGCTCTCACGCGGACTGATATCCGGCGTGATAGGCGAGAGCGGCTCGATTATCGGGGCCCTGCCCGCCGCACCGCTCGCCGCAGCCGAGGCAAACGGGCAGAAGTTCTCGACCCAGGCAAGCATGTCCAGCTTGGCGGACTTGCGTGCACTCAGCGCAGATAAGTTACTGGCACTTGAGGAGAAGTTCGCACCCTTCCAGTTCAATCCGCCTTCCATCCGTTTCACGGCAACGGTAGACGGATATTTCCTGCCTAAGGCCCCCGCTGAAATCTTTGCCGCGGGCGAGCAGGCTCACGTGCCGTTGCTCGCCGGCTCCAACTCCGAGGAGATGGGCCCTGAGGCGGTGCTCGGCGATGCGCCGCCCACCCTCGAGAATTACCGGAACGCGGTTCGAAAACTGTATGGAACACAAGCGGAGGCGGTCCTCAGGCTGTATCCGGCTGCAAAGTCCGGCGACAGCGTACTGGATGCTGCGCAGGCGCTCGCCGGCGATCGCTTCATCGGCTACGGTACGTTCAAATGGGTGGAACTTGCGACCGCGACCGGTGGTAAACCGACGTTCTACTACTACTTCTCGCGCAGCAGGCCGAGGCTCAGCGGGCCGCCCTCGCGAGGCGCGCTGCATTCTGCCGAGATCGAGTATGTGCTCGGCAATCTCGCACGCAGCCCGATGTACAAATGGACGTCGCAGGATCGTCAGGTCTCCAAAGTGGCGCAGGACTATTTTGTGCACTTCATAGAAGCGGGTGACCCCAACGCTCCGGGTCTGCCGGACTGGCCCGCATATACCACCAGGCAACGAATGAACCTGGACGTGAGGCCGCGGGCAATGACGGATCAGTCCGCCGCCCGCGGGCACTTGTTCGACAACCTCCAAGCATCGCCACAACCGCAATGACAACTCACAAGACCCTGCCCCGGCGCACCTTCCTGTGCCAAACGGGTGCCGCTGCGGTGGCCGCCCTGGCCGGTTCCAGTGCATTTGCGGGCACCGGCGGCTACCCGATCGGCGTGCAGATGTATGCCATCCAAAGCGCGCTGGTGAAGGATTTCGACGGCACGCTCAAGGCGCTGCGCAAGATCGGCTATCGGCAGGTGGAGCCGACCGGCATGCTCGGTCGTACGCCGAAGCAGTATCGCGCGGCGCTGGATGCCGCGGGGCTGGTCGCACCCTCGGCACACATCCTCTCGAAGGAGGCGCAGGCCGCGATGCTCGACATGGCCACCGGCAAGGTGCCGCCGGATGATGCCTGGAACAAGATCAACGCGGCCATGGACCTGTCGCATCTGGATGCGATCATGGCCGACATGTTCGAGCAGGCGGCCGTCATCGGCAACGAATACCTGGTGCTCGCCGAGCTGGACTTTGACCTGTGGCGCACGCGCGCGGGCATCGACAGGATCGTGTCGGCCTTCACCCGCGCGGGCGATCTGTGCCAGAAGCAGGGTCGCAAGTTCGCCTGGCACCCGCACATCAACGACTATGCCATCGTGGACGGGAAACCCGGTGTCGAATGGGTGCTGGCTGCCACTGATCCGCGCAAGGTGTTCGTGGAACTGGACTTCTTCTGGGCAACGATGGCCCGCGTCGATATCGCCGCGTTCCTGAAGCGCCACGGCCCGCGCATCCGACTCGGTCATATCAAGGATCTTGCTCATGGCGCGGTGGTTCCACCCAAGGGCTTCGTCGACCTCAATAGTATTCCGACGAGCGCCTTCGAGGATGTAGGGTTCGGCACCATCGATTACGCCACGCTGATCCCGCTGGCACGCAAGACAGGTATGCGGGACTTTTTCGTCGAACGCGATCAGGCGCCGGATCCGCTGCGCACCGCACAGCGCTCCTACGACATGTTGAGCAGGATTCTCGATCACTTATGAGGTTCCGGGGTCTGCTGCTCACAGCGCTGGTGTTGGCGACCGTCGGGAGCGGAGCCGCGGATGCGCCGCCGCCTACGGCCGACCTACCGGCCTTCCCTACCCGGGCGCCGGCCGATCCGGCGCGGGTGGCCAACGGCAAAGCGATGTTCTCCGTGAACTGCAGCTTCTGCCACGGCGCCACCGCCAAGGGCGGCGAGTCCGGCCCGAGTCTGGTGCGCTCGCATATTGTCCTTGACGACCAGGACGGCGAACTCATCGAGCCCATCGTTCACGCCGGCCGGCCGGCCAAAGGCATGCCGCCGTTCTCGTTATCGACCGCGCAGATCGGCGACATCGCCGCCTTCATCCACAGCATTCCCGTCGGCGAGGGGGCCCAGGGGGCACCGCCCGTGGTGAACTCGCTGGTGGGCGATGCGCAGGCGGGCCAGGCGTACTTTGACGGACGCGGTAAATGCACCAGTTGCCACTCGGTGACCGGCGACCTGCAGCACATCGGATCGAAACTGGAACCACGCGATCTGCAAAGCGCGCTGGTGGCCGGCGGCCTGCGCGACACCGGCCTCGCGACGTACTTTGCCCTGCCGATGTTCATCCCCAAGGGGACCACAGCGCGCATCACACTTCCGACCGGCACCAGCCATAGCGGCGCTCTGCAGCATATCGATGAGTTCAGCGTCAGCATCGTCGACTCCGTGACTGGCGAGACGCTGACCTATGCCCGCGAAAACGGCAAACCGAACGTCGAGGTCCACAATCCGATCCAGGCACACCTCGAGCTGCTGCGCGTCTATACCGACGCCGACATCCACAACCTGACGGCCTACCTGGCAACCCTGAAATGAAATCGCATACACGTCCCGGGGCCTGCTGGCTGCCGCTGGCAGCCTCCCTCGCCAGTTCTCTGGCGCAGTCGCAGGGACTTGCGCCCCAAGAGATCTACGCGCCCCTGGCCAAGGAGTGGCCCACATATGCGGGCGACTACACGGGTCGGCATTTCAGTGATCTGACGCAGATCAATCGCCAGAACGTGAAGGCGCTGTCGCTGGCTTGGGTCGAACGGCTGCCGGTCGGCCACGACCCGGCGGACACCGTCGTGGGGGGTGAGGTCGCCAACCCGGTGCCCTTCGGTGGCCCCGGCGCGGACGGCGCGCGAGTGGCCGGATCGATACTCGAAGTGCATGGCGTCCTGTATGTCAGTGCACCCGATCATGCCTGGGCGGTGGATGCGCGATCGGGCCGGGTCATCTGGCACTACTTCTGGAAGAGCAAGGGCGGCACGCATATCGGCAATCGCGGCATGGCCATGCACGGCAATGTGGTGTATTTCGAAGTGCCGGATGACTATGTGATCGCGCTGGATGCGACCACGGGCAAGGAGCTGTGGCATACGGCCGTCTCCGACTTCAATCAGCAGTATTTTTCGACCATGGCGCCGGTGGTCGTCGACGATCATCTGTTGGTCGGCACCGGCAACGACATGGACGCGCCGGGTTACCTGGAGTCACTCGATCCGCAGACCGGCACGGTGCAGTGGAAGTGGTGGAGCACGCCGCACGACAAGACTGATCCGGGAGCGGACACCTGGCCGAACGAGGAGTCGGCCCGGTATGGCGGTGGCAACGTGTGGATCCCGGGAGCCTTCGATCCGCAAAGCCGCCTGTACTACTTCGGTACCGGCAATCCAAACCCGGTGGTGTCCGCAGGCTCGCGCCCTGGGGACAATCTGTTCACGAGCTCGCTCATCGCGCTGAACGTCGACACGGGCAAGATGGCCTGGTACTACCAGACCACGCCCCACGACACCCATGACATGGATGCGGCGCAGACGCCGATCCTCATCGATGCGACTTTCGGCGGCAAGCCACGCAAGTTGCTGTTGAACGGCAACCGCAACGGCTACTTCTTCGTGCTGGACCGTCTGACGGGCGACCATCTGCTCACGAGCAAATTCTCCACCGGCGCGAACTGGTCGGGCAGCGTCAATGCCAAGGGGCAGCCGCTTGGCAATCGGGCCAAGGACGCTGCGGTGGGCGGTTCACTCGTGTTCCCCTCGAACCCCGGCATCGCGAACTGGATGCCGGCCGCCTACAGTCCTCATACTGGCCTCGTCTATCTGCAGTCCAACGAGAGCTATTCCGAGTACTACCTGACGGATACGGATCCCCGCAATGCCCAAGGGTTCGGGGGCGTGCGTGAGGACATGCTGGGCTCACTCGGCCGTTCGCTGATGGCCATCGACTACCGCACCGGAAAAGTTGCCTGGCAGATCGATTATCCGCTGAGTCTGGCGGTGGGCGGTAGCGTGGCCGGAGTTTTAGCCACGGCCGGAGACCTTGTGTTCGGCGCCGACGCGGCCGGCAACTTGGTGGCGCGCGATGCCGCCACCGGTCGGCCGTTGTGGCACACCCTTCTGGGTATGGTGAGCAACGCCCCGGAGACCTACGCGCTAGACGGGCGGCAGTACCTGCTAATCTCGGTGACCGATACTCTCTACGTGTTTGCGCTGAACTGAGTTTCCTGCCCGAACTCGTTACCTCATTTGTACATGCCAAGGGCGACATCACTATCGCCACAGTGGCGCCGTATCCAATTTCGCACTCCAAGGTCCGTTGGAGGAGCAGATACTTCGATCGGTCCGGCCACTTTAGGTTAGCAGTAACTCAAGGTTTGGAAAGGATCGAGCGGCATTCTCGAGCGGACGCGGGGCATTGTCACACTCCACAAAAAAGTGCCTCATGCCGGCCTTCTGGGCCAGTGGTAGCCAGGTACGGTAGTCGAGCTGGCCGTAACCGATATCCTCGTACGGGTCGCCGGTGAGTTGCGTTAGCTCTCTGAAGCCATTCGCCGGGATATTGACACTCTTGGCCATGTCTTTCACGTGGCCAAGGTGAATGCGCCCACTATGCTTCTCCAGCCACCGCGGCACATCAACGCCGGCTGCTGCAGCCCAGAAAAAATCAAGCTCTACGAAAACACGATCCGGATTGGTGGCCTGCAGAATTCGGTCTATTGCACGCGTTCGGTCGATATGCCCAAATTCTGCAAGGTGGGCGTGGAAGGCGAACCGCAGACCCCGCTGATGACACGAATCACCAGCCTTGGTCATCGCCGATACAATGTGGTCAATGCCCGCTCGTGTACGCAGCAACTTCCTGTCCATTGTGGCCAGCACCAAATATTTGTACCCGAGAATCTCGGCTTGTATGAACATTTCGTCCATGATGGAGTCGAGGTGTATCAGGTCCATCTCATCGTCAATACTTTCCCACGCCTCCGTTGAGGACAGCTCCCCATTGGCCATAGCGATGAATAACGCCTGGGACTTGAGAGAAACTCACTACCGTCCGGTTAACCTGATAGGGACTTGCTAGAAAGCCCGTACTGACATGCACTTACAGCGATTTCCGGGTGTCTCCGATTTGAACGCCGAAGCGGCCAATTCGATAGCGTGGGTGCTTTTGCAGCACGTGAGCACCAATGAACCTCGGCAAGACGCTGTTTGCGCAAGTCATGGACTTCCTACCTTGGAAAACCTACCATCGCATGGCCGCGCGGTACGATGCCGATCGTCGGGTGCGTACGCTCTCGAGTGCCGAGCAGTTTCGCGTGATGGCCTTCGCCCAGCTGACCTATCGGGAGAGTCTGCGCGACATCGAGACCTGCCTGAGTGCTCAAGCAGCCAAGCTCTATCACATGGGCTTCTCTCAAGCGGTGGCGCGTTCGACATTGGCCGATGCCAACGAGCGCCGCGATTGGCGGCTGTACGCCGATTTCGCGCAGCACCTGATCAGCCGAGCGCGCAAGCTCTATGCGCAGGACAGCTTCGGCGTGGAACTCGATCACACCGTCTACGCCCTGGATGCCACGACCATCGATCTGTGTCTGTCGGTCTTCCCTTGGGCGCCTTTCCGCTCGACCAAGGCGGCAATCAAGCTGCACACGCTGCTGGATCTGCGCGGCTCGATTCCCAGCTTCATTCACGTCTCCGACGGGAAGATGCACGATGTGAACGTGCTCGATCTGCTCATTCCGGAGCCAGGCTCGTTCTACGTGATGGACCGCGGATACCTGGACTTCACTCGGCTCTATGCTCTGGATCAGGCGGGCAGTTTCTTTGTCACCCGTGCCAAGCGCAACATGAACGCCCGTCGCCTGTACTCCGCGAGCGTCGATCGCAGCACGGGGTTGATCTGCGATCAGACCATCGCGTTCAACAACTTCTATGCCGAGCAAGCCTATCCGGCACATCTGCGACGCATCCGCTACCGCGATCCCGAGACCGACAAGAATCTGGTGTTCTTGACCAATCACGGACTGCTGCCCGCGCTGACGATCTGCTCGCTCTACAAGAGCCGCTGGCAGGTCGAGCTCTTCTTCAAATGGATCAAGCAGCACCTTCGCATCAAACGCTTCTACGGCACGTCCGAAAATGCGGTGAAGACTCAGGTGTGGATCGCCGTGTCCGTCTACGTGCTGGTCGCCCTCATCAAGAAGGAACTCGGTTTGGACGCCTCGTTGCATACGCTCCTACAGATCCTCTCCGTCACGCTGTTCGAGAAAATATCGCTGCAACAAACACTTGCTGAACTCCAGGATGACTCGCAACGCCTCGTTTCGCCTAACAGCTGTTTCTATTCGATTCTTCACCGGACAGTAGTGAGAGAAACTATGTGAGCGGAGGGAGCCGAGAGTCCTACCCTGTCGAGCGCACGCCGAAATTGATGCGCGTCGTGCCCTAACAAACCTACCGTCTCCACCTCCCGGTACCCTATTTGTGCGACTGCGTGAAGAGTTCCCTCAAAGTCATGGACGAGCGGCGGCTGAACCGTGTACAGCTGAATACCCCCGGGCCGGGTCGGACCGTTGCCTCTCGCCAACCCGCCGAGCGCGTTGGTCGCGGTCAATGCAGCCGATGCGGTGAGGAAGTGCCGCCGATTGACATTCATGACTGTCCCACCTCTAGTAGATTTGCCGAATAGTTTGTCGCCTGCGCGCTCAAGACCATGTATGTGAGCGACGGGCTCTGACAGACCTCGAGGCCATTGTCGATCCACCTGTGAAGAGATTGGCGTCATCGTGGCTCTGGTTATGGCTGTCAATAGCCGTATCATGCATTCCAGAAATCCAGATGCGCGATAGAGGCTTCATCTTCCAATATGGGGCCAACCACAGCGATCGTTTTTTGTCCACTGGCAAATATGGTGCGACAGGGCATATCGAGCGTCGGATTCTCAGGATGACTGCCGGTAAATGTCCGCAGCTTCACCTCGGATAGTCCATACACGACTCGCCCAACTCCGCTCCAATAGATGGCGCCGGCACACATGGCACAGGGCTCCGCGCTCGAATAGAGTGTGCACCTTTCAAGTTCTTGCGCGCTCAATCGCTGAGCCGCCTTGGCGCAGGCCACTAGCTCCGCGTGTTGGGTCGGCTCGCCCTCCGGCGGCACCGAGTTGTTTAGTGCGGTGACTACAATTTCTCCGGCCTCATCGACGATTAAGGCGCCAAAGGGGTGCCGGCCACAGCTGCGCGCCTCCGAGGCGAGTTCGAGCGTTTTTCTCAGATAGATCAGGTCACGATCCGTTGCAAGCGTGTTGGCCATTTGGGTTCGTGAATCCTCGTTCCTCGGAGCAAATTGAGAATTACTGCTGTAGCCGTGCGAGTAATGTGCCACTCACCCCAGGCGTCCGTCGGGTCGACGTCCAATTCTGAATGAAAACGCGACTGCGCGCGCAAACTAACGTGCCACCGCGCCGGACATCAACCATCTACTTGAACCCAGTGCGTGCTTAATAAGAGAACGGTACACGACATGACCTCCGGAACATGCGTCCCGACGGCCGCCACGATTGCATCGACGTCGCTGAGCTGCAGCGCTGCTTGTATATCCGGGCGCTAGTCCGGCGTCCGCCGGCGGTTCGAGCGGCATTGGAATGACCGTGATGCTTATCCGCCTCTGATTCGGCACGGCTGCCGATATTAGCGCGGCGAATCTCCGACTCCTCGGGTATTTACGTGCGCCAGCAAAACTCTGGTTGGACCCAGCCAAGTGGCTGCGATCGGTTGGGGCGGAAATCGATCGTCATTTTGCAGTGTGGGTACTCCGTTGGTACTGGCATCAAAACGCAAATGATCCAAATGATCTCCCCACGCCCGCATCATCTTTTCTCGCTCCGGTAAGTACTGCGCGTAGTTATAGACAGCTCGGGCGCCGTTCTTCTCTCCGTGCGCGAGCTGGCGTTCAATGGCATCACCACTCCACCCGAGCTCGTTCAGCAATGTCGACGCTATGGCTCGAAAACCATGCGCCGTCATCTGGTCGCTTCCATATCCCAGGCGCCGTAATGCTGCATTCAGGGTGTTATCGCTCATCGGTCGATCAACGGCCCGTTCGCTCGGAACAAGGAAACCATCGTCTCCGGTCAATGGCTGGAGTTCGCCGAGCAAGGCGAGGACTTGTCGCGGAAGGGGAACGATATGAAGTTGTCGGGCCTTCATCCGGCCTGCCGGGATCCGCCATTCCCGCTGCACGAAGTCGAACTCACTCCAGGTGGCGTGACACAGTTCGCCCGGACGCACAAAAACCAGGGGAGCCAGGCGAAGGGCGTATTTCGTGATCAGGCGGCCGTCGTAGCCGTCGATCGCCCGTAATAGCGCCCCGACCTCCCTTGGGCTTCTAAGCGAGGAGAAGTGTTTTTCGGCACGCGGCAGCAGCACGCGGTGAAGGTTTTGGGAAACGTCGACCCCGGCCCGATCCGTCAGCATCGCGTAGCGCAGGATCTGACCGCAAGATTGCAGGACGCGACGCGCGGTCTCAGGTGTGTTCTGGTGTTCAAGGCGGCGAAGGCATTCGAGGATATCGATCGCCTTCACCGCGGTGATCGGTAGCTTTCCGAGCCATGGAAACACATACCTGTCCAGGCGCCTCAAGACCCGGTCGCCGTGGGAGGCACTCCAGCTGGGGGCTAAGTGCTCGTGGCGACGCTCGTTGGTGCAATAACGAAATAGGAGCCACGACCATGGCGACAGTCAGATTCTCTCGCGGACATTGGGTCGCCGATTATTACGACACCAACAAGCGACGGCGAATCGAGCAGCCCAAAGGCCACTTTGAGAATCTGACGGACGAGTTACGCGCTGCCCAAGCACTCCTCGCGGATCGCGTCGCCGAGGTAGCAGACGGGCTGGTGCATGAGGGCTACGGAACCTTCGAAGACGCAGCGATTCGATGGCTCAACAGCAAGGTTGCGATTCGTCCCAGCACGCGCCGAATCTACCAGCAGCTCCTTGTCGGCTATCTTATCCCCTACTTCGGCGGCCGCACGCTCCGTTTGATTCAGGTGACCGACATCGAGCGTTTTCGCACCGAGCTGAGCATTGGCACTCCCGACTCGATCAAGCAGGCGCTCAACGCACACGTCCTGGCCGCGAGGCACGCAGAGGCCCGCGCGAAGCAACGGGCAAAGCGGGCGAAGATCAGCACGCGCTCGATAAACAAGACGTTGACCGTCCTGAGCATGGTTTTCAACTATGCAATGCGCAATCAATGGGTGGCGCGAAATCCCGCCAAGTATGTGGAGCCGGCGCGAGACCAGCGGCCGCTCGAAGAACGGCCCTTGGACATGGACGTGCTGACACCCGGAGAGGTCGCGGCGTTGCGCGAAGCGGCCATTCCCGCCACGTATCGCGACAGCAAGCTCATTACCAACAACTATCGATTGCTGATTTCGTTCGCCCTATTCACCGGGTGCCGCGCGGGTGAGATCTTGGGGGCGGCCTGGAATCACATCGACTGGGAGAGCGGCGAGTTCCGGGTTCGACGGGCCTTCAGGGAAGGCCATTTTCATGAGCCGAAAACGCGCACCTCACATCGGAGCATCGCGCTCCCAGGTTTTCTATTGAAGGAGCTTAAAGTGTGGCGGCTCGCATGCCCCCAAAGTCCCCATGACTTGATCTTCCCGAATCTTGACGGGCGCCCCATGAGCTACTGGAACCTGATGGCGCGCGGCTTTCATCCGGCGCTAAAGCGCGCCGGCATTAGGAGAATTCGCTTCCATGATCTGAGACACACGTTTGCGAGTTTGATGATTGATCAGTAGCGGCGAGGACATCGTCCGCGTGTCAAGACTCATGGGACACGCCAACGCCTCGTTCACGTTCAACACTTACTGCCACATGCTGCCACGCAAGCGTGATCTGATTGGCGATCGGCTCGCCGCCCTGGTGTTTGGAAACAAAATGGAAACCGATCGCGATGCGGAAAACCAACCGGAGTTTTCCGGCACAGGAAATCCCAGAGAATCAAGGACTTAATGGTGGCCAGGGGTGGAATTGAACCACCGACACGCGGATTTTCAATCCGCTGCTCTACCAACTGAGCTACCTGGCCGTCTGCGGGGGAGGGCGCGTATTAAACCGGCCCGGCAGGGACGCCGTCAAGCGTCGGGCACGCGTAAGTCCTTGATTCTCGCCGGCGTACCTTTTCGCGGCTATTTCTCTTCAGGCGGCTTGTAGCCCTCGGGAGCCGCGGACCCGCCGCCAAAGAAGAACTTCGCCATCTCCGCTTCCAGGAACTTGCGCGCCTTGGGATCAACGGGGGTCAGGCGGTACTCATTCATGAGCATGGTCTGATGCGACAGCCATTTCGCCCAGGCCTCCTTGGATACCTCTTCATACAGGCGCTTGCCCAGCGGACCGGGATACGGGGCCCGGTCGAGACCGGGGGCCTCTTTCTTCAGGTACACGCACTGGACCATTCGGGACATCTAGGCTTCCTTTTCGATGCGTTCCAGCAGGCGCTTCATGGGAGCCGGCAGGCCGACGCTTACCGGCTGCCGCGCGTTATACCAAAGGCTGTCCGGGGCATCCATGACCGCGGCCGCGCCCGGGCAGCGTACCAGCCAGGGGGTGATCGTGAGGTCGAAATGGGTGAACGCGTGTTCGATGTCAGGGAGCGCGATGGGCTCCTTCCCCCGCATCTGGGTCGCGAACGACCTGGCTTCATCCGCACTGTCAAAGGCCGGCGCCGCCCAGAGGCCACCCCAGATACCCGCCGGCGGCCGCTGTCGCAGGAACACGCTGCCGTCGGGGCGCAGGGCGAGCACCATGTGCGTCACTCGTGCGGGTCGGCTCAAACTGCGGGACTTGGCGGTGGGCAGCTCATGCTGCCGTCCGGTCTGCTCAGCCACACAGCCGTCGGCCACCGGGCAGTACATGCACAACGGGTTGCGCGGGATGCACAGCGTCGCCCCGAGGTCCATGATGGCCTGGGTGTAGGTCGCGACCTGCTCGCGCGGTGTGCACGCTTCCGCCTTCTCCCACAGCAGCTTGGTCGTGGCCCGATCGGTCGACCGTCCCGCGATGCCGAACCAGCGGCTGAGCACCCGCCGGACGTTGCCGTCCATGATGGGGTGCCGCTGGTCCTGGCTCAGCGCCAGGATGGCCCCGGCGGTGGAGCGGCCGATGCCAGGGAGACTCTCGACCTCCTCGATTCGGGTCGGGAAAACGCCGCCGAATTCATCCCGGATCCGGATCGCGGCCTTGTGCAGGTTGCGGCCCCGCGCGTAGTAACCGAGGCCGGACCACAGGTGCAGGACCTCGTCGACCGATGCGGCGGCCAGGGTGGCCGGATCCGGAAAGCGCGCCACGAAGCGCCGGAAGTAGCCGATGACGGTCGCCACCTGGGTCTGCTGCAGCATGATCTCGGACACCCACACCCGGTACGGGGTCCGGTCCTGCTGCCAGGGGAGGTCATGGCGGCCATGGCGGGCGTGCCAGGCCACCAGGGCGTGCGCAAAGTGCTGCGCGGGGGTCGCACGATTTGTGTTCATAAGGGTGGCGCAGTGCCTTATCTTAAGGCAGGACCGTTCTTCGTCAGTTGGCTTGCGCTATCGTACCTAAGGTTTTTCCATCAGCGGCGATATGCTTAACCCCACGTTTGCGCCCTCCTCGGCAGCCGACACCGGCCCCGCCACGCCCTACGATGAGATGCTGGATGCGAGCAATCAGCCCCGGCCCCACTGCCGCCCCTACCAGGCCTGGCTTGCGGCTCAGCCTGCCGATGTCCTGACCGCCAAGCGTGCCGAAGCCGATGCCATCTTCCATCGGGTCGGCATTACGTTCGCGGTCTACGGCGAGGGCGGGGATACCGAGCGGCTGATTCCGTTCGACATCATTCCGCGGATCATCCCGCAGGACGAGTGGCGCACCCTGGAGACCGGGCTCAAGCAGCGCGTACGCACGCTGAACGCGTTCATCCACGACATCTACCACGACCAGAACATCCTCAAAGCCGGGATCGTCCCGACTGAGCACATCCTGGGCAATGCGCAGTACCGCCCCGAGATGCAGGGCATCGATGTGCCCGGCGGCATCTATGCCCATATCGCCGGCGTCGACGTGGTGCGCTCCCATGACGGGTTGTATCGCGTCCTCGAGGACAACCTGCGGGTGCCCTCGGGCGTGTCGTACATGATCGAGAACCGTCGCATGATGATGCGGCTGTTCCCCGAACTTTTCGCGCAGCAGTCGATCGAGCCCGTCGGCCACTACCCGGATGTGCTGCTCGACAACCTGCGCAGCGTGGCCCACGGCTCGGTGTCCGATCCGACCGTGGTCGTGCTGACGCCGGGTGCCTTCAACAGCGCCTACTTCGAACATGCCTTTCTTGCCCAGCAGATGGGCGTCGAACTGGTCGAGGGCCAGGACCTGTTCGTGCGCGATGACATGCTCTACATGCGCACCACCCGCGGTCCGCAGCGCGTGGATGTCATCTACCGCCGCATCGATGATGATTTCCTGGATCCGCTGGCGTTCCGGGACGACTCGATGCTCGGGGTTCCCGGACTGCTGACCGTCTATCGCGCCGGCCATGTCACCATCTGCAATGCCATCGGCACCGGCATTGCAGATGACAAATCGGTCTATCCCTACGTGCCGGACATGGTGAAGTTCTACTTGGGCGAAGAAGCGATCATCCAGAACGTCGAGACGTTCATGCTGCGCAATCCCCAGCACCTCGAGTACACCCTGGCGAATCTGCCGAAGCTCGTTGTCAAGGAGGTCCACGGCGCCGGCGGCTACGGGATGCTCATCGGCCCGGCCGCCACCCAGGCCGAGATCGAGGACTTCCGCGGCCGCATCAAGGCCTACCCCGAGCGCTACATCGCGCAACCCACCCTCGCCCTCTCGACCTCGCCGACCTTCGGGCCGTTGGGCATCGCCCCGCGCCACATCGACCTGCGGCCCTTCGTACTCTCCGGCAAGGACATCACCATCGTGCCGGGCGGCCTCACCCGCGTGGCGCTGCGCGAAGGCTCGCTGATCGTCAATTCCTCGCAGGGCGGCGGCACCAAGGACACCTGGGTGCTGGCCGGGGTGGGGAGCTGACAATGCTGAGCCGCACCGCCGATCACCTCTACTGGATGTCCCGCTACCAGGAGCGCGCCGAAAGCACCGCGCGCATGCTCGATGCCCATGCGCGCCTGAGCCTGCTGCCGCGGCCCCCCGAGGCGGTGCTGCAGGGCTGGACGGCAACGCTCGTGTCCCTGGGCATGGAGGAGACCTACAACGAACAGCACGATGAGGTGACGGCCCGTTCGGCCTTCGACTTCCTCGCATTTGATACCACCAACTCGGGCAGCATCGTCTCTTGCCTGCGCGCCACCCGCGAAAATGCCCGGGCCGTGCGCGGCACGCTCACCTCGGAGTTATGGGAGACGCTCAATACCACCTATCTTGAGTCGCGCGCCATCAGCGCCGACCTGCCCGAGGCTGCCCGGCGCGAGTTCCTGGAGTGGGTGAAATACCGCTCGCACATCGCCCGCGGCATCACCAGCAGCACCATGCCGCGCGATGAGGCCCTGTGCTTCACCCGTATCGGCACCTACCTCGAACGCGCCGATAACACCTCGCGCATGCTCGAAGCACGCTGGCGCGATCCGGGCGGCCAAGGCGAGCGGCTGAACGAGGAAGCCAGCGAATGGGCCGTGCTGCTGCGGGCCATGTCGGCATTCGAGACCTATCGGCGCATCTGCCGGGCGCAGGTGACCCCGAAGCAGGTGACCGAGCTGCTGCTGATGCGCGATGACGTACCGCAGGCGGTGCATCGGTGCCTCGCGGAGCTGCAGCGGGACCTCAAGACCGTCGGCAACAACCGCTCCGATGAGACCCTGCGCAGGGCCGGGGAACTGCATGCGCAGTTTCATTACGGCCTGTTCGATGAGCTGGCGGCCGACGGCATCACTGTCCTGCTCGATCGCTTCCAGAGCCGGCTGCGTGACCTGGGACAGCGCATTGCCGAGGACTTCCTGGTCCCCTTGGGTGCCGAATGAACCGTCGGCTGCGGATCCAGCACACCTGCGAGTATCGCTACGAGTATCCCCGGCAGTACAGCGCGCACGCCCTGCGCCTGACGCCGCGCCGGGACGGCTTCCAGCACACCATGTACTGGACCATCCATACTCCCGGGCGCCGCGCCGAACAGGTCGACGCCCACGGCAACATCACCCACCTGCTCACCCTGGAGGAGCCCCACCGCTACGTCGAAGTGGTCGTGACGGGCCTCGTGGAAACGACCTGGTCGGATCTGGCCATGCCGCATGAAGGTCCGCTCTCGCCGCTCACCTATCTGGCGCCCACGGCACTGACCCGGCCGGACACCGACCTGTGGACCCTCGCCGAAGCGAATCGACCCCAAAATGGTGCGACCTGGGAGTGGATGACCCACCTGGGGCGTGAGGTACGGGAGCGGCGGCCGGCCACGACGGCATCCCAGGACATTGCGCATGCCTACCTCGCCTGCTGCCGCGCCGCCGGCGTCCCGGCCCGGTTCGTGAGCGGCTACTGCCAGGTTGACGAGGAACGGGCCGACCGGATGGCCTGGGTGGATGTGTGGAGCACACCGCAGGATGGCTGGATTGCACTAGACGTGGACCGGCTCGAACCGGCAGGATCACGTCATTGCCGGCTCGCCGTGGGGCGCGATTACCTGGATGCGGCACCCATGCGCAGCCAATTCCCGGGCGAGTCTGTCGAGACTTTGAGGATCCGCGATCAATGACTTACTGCGTCGGCATGCTGCTCGACACCGGGCTGGTCTTCCTGGCCGACTCGCGCACCAGCGCGGGTGTCGATCAGATCAACAGCTTCCGCAAGACCTTCGTGTTCCAGCGACCCGGCGATCGCGTCATGGTGCTGCAGGTCGCCGGCAACCTTGCCATCACCCAGGCCGTGGTGACGCTGCTGCGCGAACACGAGAACAGTACGACGCGGCCTGCTCTGGATATCCAAAGCGCCTCGAACATGTTCGAGGCCGCACGTTGTGTGGGCGAGGCCATTCGCGAAGTGCACCGCCGCGACGCCGAGGCGCTCAAGTATTTCGATGTCGATTTCAGTGCCAGCATGATCTTAGGCGGACAGATTCGCGGCGAGAACCCGCGCCTGTTCAACATCTACGCGGCGGGCAACTTCATCGAAGCACTGCCCGAGAAGACCTACTTTCAGATCGGCGAGTCCAAGTACGGCAAGCCCATCATCGATCGGGTGATCCGTCGCAGCAGCAGTTTGAATGAGGCCACCAAGTGCGCGCTGGTGTCGATGGACTCGACCATCCAGTCGAACCTGTCCGTCGGCCTGCCGCTGGACCTGGTCATCATCCGTCGTGACCAGTTCTGCATCGCGCGGCACATGAGCATCGATTCGGAGAACGTCTACTTCCGCGGGATCCGCTCACGCTGGAGCGCCGCGCTGCGCGAAGCCTTCGTGGAACTGCCGGATCCGGACTGGCTGTCCGATCGCGCGCAGGAACGACTGCCCACCGCGACGGTGACCAAGATCCAGGGCACCTGAATCAGGCCGGATGGCCGCTGATGTAGTGCTCGAGCTGTTCGATGACGTGCTTCTGATCCGCAATGACCTGTTTCACCAGGTCGCCGATCGAGATGACGCCGCGTAGCTCACCATCGTCGTCCATGACCGGCAGATGCCTCAAGCGCTTATCGGTCATCAGCGCCATGCATTCCTCAACGGTCTGGGTCGGTCGCACGTACATGACGGCCGCCGTCATGATGTCCTGTACTTCGGTATCCCGCGACGAACGCGCAAGGAGCACGATCTTGCGTGCGTAGTCACGCTCGGTGACGATGCCGACGACGGCCTCCCCTTCCATGACCACGAGCGCCCCGACGTTCCTGCGCGCCATCTCCCTGACGGCCTCGAACACCGAGGCATCCGGGGTAGTGGTGTAGACGGCCGAATCGGGCTTCGCGTGCAGGATTTGAGCAGCTGTTGTCATGGTCGGTGCCCTACGGATTTGCGGATCCGAAGAATATCACGCTCTTACCGCCGGCTCA
>Ga0302313_10000122_pt1 | contig 71743 bp, 67 predicted proteins | sample III_Palsa_N2_2_FD_200454 | JGI IMG/M metagenome (GOLD analysis project Ga0302313, IMG submission 200454) | Peat permafrost microbial communities from Stordalen Mire near Abisko, Sweden - III_Palsa_N2_2 | ecosystem: Environmental > Terrestrial > Soil > Palsa > Peat permafrost | place: Sweden...
CGACGCAGCACGGCGTCGCGCGGGTCGTGCCCGGGGATTTTTAGCGACCCAGTATCTCCGGGTTCGTGACCCGGATCGGGGCGCCGTCGATGAACGCGACCGCGTTCTCCACGCTCTGCGCATAAAAGTGCCGCATGGTTTCCACCACGGTATATCCGACATGCGGTGTCAGCACGGTGTTCGGCACCTTTCGCAGTCGGTGGTTGGCCGGCAGCGGTTCCCGATCGAACACATCGAGGCCCGCAAAAATACGCCGCTGCTCCAGGGCCAACGCCAGCGCGTCCTCATCGATCAGCGGTCCGCGGGAGGTGTTGATGAGTACCGCGCCTGGTTTCATGCGGCCGATTTCCGCCGTCCCGATGATGTGGCGGCTTCGCGGTGACAGCACCAGGTGGACGCTGATCGCATCGGAACGGGCGAAGAGCTCTTCCTTGGTCACAAGTTCAGCGCCGGCGGCTGCGGCAGTTGCCGCGGTAAGGTTCTGACTCCACGCCAGCACGTTCATCTCCAGCGCGTGGCCGTAGCGGGCCATGCAGGCGCCGAGGCGGCCGAGCCCGACGAGCCCCAGTGTCTTGCCGGCGAGCGTGATGCCGGCGGGTGTTCCGTCCTGGAAACGCCCCGCCCGCATGCCGGCATCGGACGAGGGGATGTCGCGCACGATGGCCAGCAGTAACCCCAGGGCCAGTTCCGCCGGGGCCGACGCACTGTCCGGATACCCCGTGGTGTTGCACACCACCACACCGCGGGCGGTGCAGGCTGCGGAATCGAGCACGGCGTTCTTGGCGCCGGTGATCCCGAGCATCTTCAACCGGTCCAGCCGGCCGATGAGGGAACCCGGCAGCGGCGTGCGCTCGCGCATCGTCAGCAGGATGTCGAAGTCGCGCAGTTTGGTCGCCGCGTCGTCCTCGTCCGCGAATGCCTCCGCAAAGAAGGTCACGTCCGCTCGGGTGCTCAGGCCCGACCAGTCCGCGCTGTCCCGCGCAATGCTCTGCCAGTCATCCAGCACCGCCACCTTGATCATTGTGCCAATTCCCGCAACTCCTACTTCTTCGTCATCGTCAGGGGGAGGGTGTTCGGCCCCTGCTTCCAGTCACCCGTCATGGTAGTGCCGGAAAGCGATGCATCATACTCGCCCAGCGCCCCAACCTTGATGATGACCTTTCCGGCCGTGACCATGGCCTCAGTCACCGGAATCCCCATCGCTTTCTGGCTGGGGCTGTCCATGTAGGCAACCACGTCGGCGTTCTGATTGGTTTCGAATCGCAGCACGACCGGAATCGTGACGACGCCTTGAGGTCCGGTCGCATGCAGGTCGCCCTTCCAGGATCCGGAGAGCATGACGAACGTCTCGTTGGGCATCTTCAGCGCGAAGACCTTGGCGACATAGGTGCCTTTCTTCAGCACCATGGGCAGACCCGCCGGCGGCTGCGGCGGATTGCCCTGCCGCCACAATCCAGTGAGCACGCCCTTATCGAGCGTTGCGGAATACTCTGCGAACGCCCTGGGAATCTTGAAAGTCAGCTTGTTATCCGCAAACTGGATATCTGCCATCGGCAGTAATGTGTTGCCTCCCTGCTCGGGGGCGGCAAGTGTGCCCTGCAGCTCGCCCTTGTCATCGACCTTGAACTCTGCGACAAAATTCACGGTGCCTTGCGGCGCGGTCAGCGGACCCACCCAGGTGCCGGTCAGCGTATCGATTACGGCCTTCGACAAAACCGGCTTCTGATAGGGACTGAGCACCAGCGGCAGCGTGCCACCCGGCTGCTTCCACTGGCCGCTCAGCGTGCCGCCCTGGAGCGTGCCGTCGAAGCCGCCACTGAGGGCCGCGACTTTCACGCTCAGCGCGCCCGCTTTCCATGACACGGCGTCCGCTGGCATGTTCTTGATTGCACCATTGTCCGGCGAATCCAGGACTGCCGAATACGAGCCATCCGGCTTCTTGGCGAACGTGAACTGGATCGTCAATGCCGTCTTCGGATCGACCTGCAGCTTGCCTTGCCACACGCCGGCAAGTTCCTGTGCCGAGACGCTCTGCGCTGCCAGCAAACAGGCGACCAGCAGCGTCGACAAAACCGCAAATATCTTGGCCTTAGTTCTCATCTGAAACTCCCTGCATGAATGAGGTGCAAGAACCTATACCTGACGCAACGCGTCAACCGGATCGGCGCTGGCCGTCTTGTACGACTGCAGCGCCACCGTAACAAAGGCCACGAGCGCAGCGACGAGCGCCGCCACTACGAATATCAGCGGATTGATACCGGTGCGGTAGGCGAAACCCGTCAGCCACTCATCGATGGCGAAGAAGGAAAGGACCGCGGCGATTGCCGAGGCGATCAGGACCAGCAGCAGAATGCGGCGCGACAGGAGCGTAATGATCTGCCACGCCGTTGCGCCCAATACCTTGCGCGTACCGATCTCGCGGGTTCGCTGTTCGGTGGTGAAGGACGCCAGCCCGAACAGCCCCAGGCATGCGATGAAGATGCAGACCACGGCGAAAATGCCGATGAGCCGGGTCAGCTGGTGCTCGGACTTGTACAGATGATCGAGCCGGTCATCCAGGAACTGGAACTGGAACGGGTGCTTCGGGTCCGCCTTGGCGATGACATCCCCGATGTACCCCAAGGTCTGCTCCACATCGCTGCCGGAGATTTTCACCACCAGCTCACGTTCCTGGAACGGCCGCATGATCTCCGACAGCCCGCTGAAGTCATCGGGCAACGGGTACATCAACAGCGGCTCAACCAGTGTATGCAGGGACTTGAAATTGAAATCCGCGAGCACCCCAACGACCCGGCCGGCCTGATTCCCCGCCTGTACGCGCTTTCCGAGCGGCTCCGTCCAACCCATTTTCCGTACGAAGGCTTCGTTTACCAGGCAGTTCAGGCCCACATCCGTCAGCAGCCGCTTGGAGAAATCGCGGCCCTGGACGATCTTGAGTCCCATGACACTCACATAGTCGTCGTTTACGGGGATGTTCGAGGTCGTGATCGGCGTCATCACCCCGGCGTTGTTTTCCGTGTTGACGATATTCAAGGGAACCGGCTCGCCCATCACCCTGTTGGCTTCGGTCGAACCCAGGATGCGAGCGTTCTTTGCGAGTTCCGTGCGGATCGTTTTTACCTTCTCGATGGTCGAGGCACCTCGCAAAGTGACGACCACCTGGTTCTCTTTCTGGAATCCCAGCGTCTTGTTGCCGATGTAGCGCATCTGCGCCGCCATCAGAACGGTACAGGCGATGACCGCCACTGAAATCGTGAACTGCACGAGCACCAGCGCCTCGCGCAGTCGCAGATTGCCCTTGCCGGCCGCATTCTTGCTGGCGAGCGCCGACAACGGTGCCCAGGAGGAGAGGTAAAACGCCGGATAGATCCCCGACAGCACCCCCATCAGTACACCAAGCCCCAGCAGCAGGGCGATCAGCGACGGATGCTGTGCCAGATCCAGGCTAACCTGCTGGCCCATGAGCGAGTTGATGTTGGTGAATCGCAGCACGACCTCGACGATCACGACGCCGACGATGACCGCCAGCAGCGAGAACAGGACGGCCTCTCCCATGAACTGCAGTCCCAGCGTCAGACGGCTCGCGCCCAGGATCTTGCGAATGCCGACCGAATGCGCGCGCCGCATCGCCCGCGCGGTCGCAAGGTTCATGTAATTGATGCAGGCGACGATCAGGATGAACAGCGCCACGGCGGCGCAACCGTACAGGTAGATGGGATTGCCGGTCGGCTCGTCGTAACCCACATCTGAGCTCAGGTGAATGGACGTGAGCGGCTGCAACCAGCTCTTCCAGGTGGCATTTATGGTTTTGCCGATATCGGACATGTTGCGTTTGTAGAATTCATCGCTGAAGCGCGGCCAGCTCTTCGGGTCGAATCCGGGAGCCATGAGGAGATAGGTGTAGAGGTTGACACCCCAGAGCCCCTGGCGCCGCAGCGACACACTGTCCGGGTCCTTCATGAAGGCGTTGTTGTCCGAAAAGAGCAGGTCGTATTTGAGGTGAGTATTGGGTGGCAGATCTGCGAATACGAGCGTGACGTGCAGTGGTATGCCGGCATCGGTCGTGAGCGTCTCGCCCATGGGGTTCGCGTTGCCGAAATATCTTTTTGCCGCCGTTTCGCTGATGGCGATTCCCGAACCATCCTTCAATGCTGTCTTGGGATCACCGTAAAGAATCCTGTGGGAAAAGACGTTAAAAACATTGTCGCTGGCGAAATAGGAGTGTTCCCAGAAGGCCACGTCGTTGCCGTGATGAATGGCCACCCCGCCGGTGCCGCCACTGTTGCTCTGGAAACGCACGTACGCCTTAACTTCAGGGTTCTCCGCCGCCACCATGGGCCCAAGCTGTCTCGAGGTCGCGGCGAACCGATCGTGAGAGCCACTGATGTCGAATTCATTGACGACGCGGTAGATATTCTGGTGATTCTTGAAGTGACGGTCGTAGGTCAACTCTTTCCATAGGAACCGCCCCAGCAGCAGACAGCATGCCACCCCCAGTGACAGGCCGGCGATATTGATTGCGGCGTAGAGTCGCTCGCGCTGCAGGGTTCTGAGCAGGACCAGCAGGTAGTTACGCATGGCCTAGTGTCCGGCCGACTTGTCGGAGACGATCCTGCCGTCCAGCAGGCTGACGATTCGGCCGCTGAACGCGGCGTTGGTCGCCGAGTGGGTCACCATGAGGATCGTCGTGCCTTCCTCATTTAACTTGAGCAGCATTTTCATGACCTCATCCCCGTGCTCGGAGTCCAGATTGCCGGTGGGCTCATCGGCGAAAATCACATTCGGCCGATTGACGAGCGCCCGTGCGACGGCGACGCGCTGCTGCTGGCCGCCCGACAGCTGGGCCGGAAAATGTCCGCGGCGGTGGCCGATATCCATCTTCTCGAGCACCGTCTCGACCCGGCCCTTGCGCTCATGCGCGGCCACCCCACCATAGATGAGCGGCAGCTCGACGTTCTCGTAGACCGTGAGCTCATCGATCAGGTTGAAGCTCTGGAACACGAAGCCGATGTGCGCTTTGCGGATTTTTGCGCGCTTGCTCTCCGGGTAACCTGCGACCTCCTCGCCCATGAAGCGGTAGCGGCCGCCGCTCGGGCTGTCGATCAACCCCAGGACGTGCAGCAGGGTGGATTTGCCGCAGCCCGAGGGACCCATGACCGAGACGAACTGCCCCGGCCTCAGGGTAAAATTGACATCGTCCACCGCGGTGGTTTCCACAACGTCCGTGCGGTAGATTTTCTTCAGGTTTTCCGTTTCGATGATCATTGGCTGCCCCGATTGGTATTGATCGCATCGCTGAATTTCAGTTCGTCGACGCTGTTGAACGTGTCGTATCCGGAGGTGATGATCCGGTCGCCTTCCTTCAGTCCGTCCAGCACTTCGACCTGAAGTGGATTCTGGCGACCGAGGTGCACCTCGGTCTTGCGGGCCGTGCGGCCGTCCTTGGACACCAGGTACACCCAGCGGCCCGCGGTCTCCTGGTAGAAGCTGCCCTTGGCCACCATCAGTGTCTGGGAAGGTGCGCCGAAGGTGAGCTCGATGGTCAGAGTCTGGCCGCGCTTGAGTGATCCGGGTGCTTCGCCGACGAAGACCGCATCCGCCGAGAAGGCACTCTGCTTGACCTCCGGATAGATCTTCTGGATTTTGACGTCCCAGGTCTTGCCGTCCAGGCTCACGTGCCCCGGCGTGCCAACCTGCACCCGGCTGATGTAGAACTGGTCGATGCTCAGAGTCACCTTGAGCTTGTCGAGCAGATCGATCTGTCCGATGCGCTGACCGGCGCTGATGTTCTGGCCCACCTGCGCGTCGATGGTCGAGAGTTCCCCGGAGATCGGCGCCCGGACCTCCATGCTCTTCTTGATATCGTCGAGCATCTTCAGGCTCTGCAGCTCCGAATCGATCGATTTCTGCGCCTCGGCGATCTCCTTGGCGCTGGCCTCGTCCTCCTGGCGAATGCGCTCGGCCATCAGGGCGCGCTTGTCGCGCAGGTACTGGATCTGGTTGTGCTGAGTCTCGTACTGCTCCTGCGAGATCGCCGCCTCGTCGCCATCCTTCATCAGCATGGCGTAGCGCCGGTCCTTGTTCTGCGCATCGAGGATGTCGTGGTCGAGGTCGAGCAGCGTTTCCTTCAGCAGATGAACGTTCTGCACCCGGTCATGCTGCGTACTGCGCTGGATATCCAAGTTGTAGAGCAGCTGACTTTCGGTCTGGATGGTCGAGCGCTCCAGGGAGGCATTCGAGAACCGCAGGATCAGGTCGCCCTTCTCGACGTGCTGGCCCCCGTCATCGACGATCTGTTCGACGCGGCCGCCCTCCTCGACATCCAGGTAAACGGAGCTCGCTGGCTGCACCGTGCCGTCAAAGGGGTAGTAGTCCAGAAACACTCCGCTGCGCACCTGCGCCGTTGTGAGCCGCGACGGGTCGACGGACAGGCGCGAGGTCCCCGTGCGACTCACCAGCTGCCAAACCACCAGCACGGCGAGGATTCCGAGCCCCGCCGTAATGATCCACCGGCCGACCGACCAGCCCTTTTTTTCGATGGTCCTATCCATGCATGGATATCTGACAGATCAAGAGTCGTGCCAAACGTGGGCGCTCCGAAACTATCAATGGATTCAAATAGTTATGGCGTTGCACCAATCACCGGCAGGGCATGGAGGACCGGGGCGTTGTTCAGATATGGAACAGTTTGTGTTTCACTATGAAACAGTTCGAACGGTTGTATTGAGATGAAACTGCAGCCCTGCGACATCCTGATTGTTGACGATGATTCAGAGGTGCTGCTCGCGGCCGAGCTGGTCCTGAAAGCCCACTTCCAGACGGTCGTCACCGCTTCCGACCCCGCCCAGATCAAAACCCTGCTCGCGCTACGGGCGTTCGACGTGATCCTGCTGGATATGAATTTCACCGCCGGGGCGACCTCGGGGCGGGAGGGACTCGACTGGCTGAAAGCGGCCCAGGCCATTGCTCCGGACACCAAGATCATCCTGATGACCGCCTATGGCGGCATCGAGACCGCCGTGAATGCGATGCGGGAGGGCGCCTCCGATTTCGTGGTCAAACCCTGGGACAACGCGAAACTGGCCGCCACCGTCTCCACGGTCGCAAAGCTCGCGCGTGCCGACCGCGAAGTGGCCAGCCTGCGGCGCAGACAGCGCGCCCTGAACGAGTACCCCGCCCCTGATGTTGACCACATCGTCGGCGACTCCGACGGGCTGCGGCAGGTCCTGTCGAGCATTGCCAAGGTCGCTCGCACCGACGCGAACGTACTGGTCGTGGGCGAGAACGGCACCGGCAAGGAACTGGTCGCCCGCGAGATCCACCGCCAGTCACTGCGCCGTGATCAGCCCTTTGTTGCCGTCGACCTCGGCGCCATCACCGAGTCGCTGTTCGAATCCGAGCTGTTCGGCCATCGCCGCGGCGCTTTCACCGATGCCCGCGAGGAGCGCGCCGGCCGCTTCGAGCTCGCCCAGGGCGGCACTCTGTTTCTGGATGAGATCGGCAACTTGAGTCTCGCCATGCAGGCCAAGCTGCTGGGCGCGCTGGAGAGCATGACCGTCACCCGGGTGGGAGCGGACCGGCCGACGAAGATCGACGCGCGACTCATCTGTGCGACCAACCTGTCCGCGATGGATCTGCGCGCCGCGACCCAGTTCCGCCAGGATCTGCTCTACCGCATCAACACCATCGAAATCCGCGTGCCCGCGCTGCGCGAGCGCAGTGATGACATTCCCGCACTGGCCGCGCACTTTGCGCGCGTCTATGCGCGCAAGTACAACAAACCCGAACCCGGCTTCGATACCACTGCCGCGCGCAAACTCAAGCAGTACCATTGGCCCGGCAACGTCCGGGAGCTGCGCCATGTGATTGAACGCCTGGTCATCATGAGCGAGGGCGGCGCACTGCACCTGGATGACCTGCCGTTCTCACCGCCGAAGGCCCCGGAGCCCCTGACCCTCAACCTCGAGGCGCTGGAAAAAGAAGCCATCCGCAGGGCGATCAGCCTGCATCGCGGCAATCTGAGCAAAGCAGCCCAGTCACTCGGCCTCAGTCGCACCACGCTGTATCGCAAGATGACGCGCTATGAGCTTCAGTAACTTTCGCGCCAACATCCTGGTCAGGGTCCTGGTGCTGGTTGCGCTGTGCCTGGTCCTCATCTGGGGCTGGCTCAATACCACCTGGCTCGCGACCCCGGTGCTGTGTCTGGTGCTGATCGCGACCTGCGCGATCGAGCTCATCTATTACGTCGAGCGGACCACCCGGGAGTTCACGACCTTCCTGAGCTTCGTCGCGCACCATGACTATTCGACGCCGATTCCGGTGCCGCAGAAAGGCTCGGTATTCAGCGAGCTGCAGTCAGCGTATCGCTTCCTCAGCGAGGAATTCCGGCGGCTGAATCTGCAGAAGGCTGCGAATCTCGAATACCTCGAAGCCGTCGTGGAGCACGTCAGCGTCGCCCTGTGCTGCCTCGATGAGCGTGGCTATGTCAGGATGATGAACAAGCCCGCCCGGCAGCTGTTCGGACTGCCCTTCGTGAACAGCTGGCATACGTTCGGCCGCATTGACCCACGCCTGCCGGACATTCTGCAGAAATTGCGCGACGGCGAGCGGACGCTGCTGGCGGTCACCCGGGAAGATGACAATCTGCAGCTGCTGCTGTATGCGACGACGTTCGAACTGCTGGGTGAGCGCTACAAGCTGGTCTCGTTCCACAACATCCGCGATGAACTCGACCGCCAGGAAATCGCTTCCTGGCAGAAGCTCATCCGCGTCCTGACCCACGAAATCATGAACTCCGTGACGCCGATCATCTCCCTGAGCGGCCTGGTGCGCGAGACCATGATCGATGAAACCAGCGATCCGCCTGCGGTCCGCGAACTTTCGCCCTCGCAGCAGAACGACATGCTGCGCAGCGTGACGGCGATCCACACCCGCAGCCGGGGCCTGCTGGATTTCGTGCGGGCGTACCACGGTTTTGCGCGATTGCCCGAGCCGGTGCCGACGGATGTCGAGGTGGGCGCGCTGCTGGAGCGCGTACGGCAGCTGATGTCCGGGGACGCGCAGACCCACGGCATCGCACTGGAGACCCAGGGCAGTGATGGACAATCAAGCGTGCGCGTGGATGCCGCGCAGATCGAACAGGTGCTGATCAATCTGATTCGCAACGCCACCGAGGCACTGGCGGGAACCTCCGCCCCGAAAGTCATTCTGCGCGCGGCGCGCAATCCACAGAACGAAGTCCTGTTGCAGGTCATCGATAACGGCGCCGGAATTGCACCGGAGCATCTCGATAGCGTCTTCGTGCCCTTCTTCACGACCAAGCGCAATGGGACCGGAGTCGGCCTGAGCGTTTCGCGACAGCTCGTACAGATGAACCAGGGCTGGATATCGGTGCGCTCGGTGCCGGGAGAAGGCTGTGCCTTCACGCTCAAGTTTCCCGCTGTAACGGCCGTACGGTAAAGTCGGTGCTCATGGACCCGACGACGCCGATCGACTACCTCAATCCCAACCTGCCGGCGGGGCTACCGACCGTGGTGATGCCGGTCATCGATGCGACGCCGGCTGCACTCTCCGGATACGGCTGTCTGGTCGATGATCGCAAGGACTGCAAGGTGCAGATCGTCCGCTGGCCCGCGCAGGGGCGACGGCCGGTGGATGCCGATACCGGCGATCAGGGCGGCACCACGCAAGGCGTGTTCGTCAGCGAGTGGCGCGGCGACATCCTCTATGGGCGCAACGAGGCCGTCGACGGACATTACATCCTGGCCTACTCGCAAGCGCCCGAGTCGGCGCGCACGGATCACGCCGAGGCGCCGCGGCGGATGCTGCTGTGGCATGCGAACTATCACCCGGATGGTGGCCAGCTGTTCCTGCCGCTGCAGCCCGAACCGTTTTACGTGCCCCTGGCGTTGCCCGGCGATGAGGTGACGCCGCAGCACTTCGTCTGTTTCCGCTTCGACGGCCGACAGGGCCTTTATATACACCCCAACATCTGGCACGAGGGGGTATTCGGCCTGCGCGGCACGCAGCGCTTCTATGACCAGCAGGGGGCCGTCCACGCCCGGGTGTCGGTCGATTTTGCCCGCGAATTCGGCTGCCTGCTGGAAGCGCCGATTCCATCGTAGCCGCGTCACGTTAAAATGTGACCCACTACGGTCCGCGTGGCGGCGCTTTCGCTAGGCTGGGGACACCATTTTTTGGAAGGTCCCATGCCCAATCTCACCGAGCAGCAGGCCAAGGCCTACATCAACAAGCTTCTGACCGCGATGAGCAGCGCGGGCGGTTCGGACCTGTTCGTGTCCAAGGATTTCCCGCCCGCCATGAAGCTGCAGGGCGCACTGCAGCCGCTGACGGACCAGAAGCTGCCGGGCGAGGTCACCCGCGAACTGGCCAATGCGCTCATGAACTCGCGACAGCGCGATGATTTCGCGAAGGAACTGGAGTGCAACTTCGCAATTTCGCTGCCCGGCGTGGCACGGTTCCGCGTCAACATCTTCATGCAGCAGCAGAACGTCGGCATGGTCATCCGCACGATCGCCAACGAAATCCCCAATTTCACGACGCTCGGGCTGCCCGAGATCCTCAAGGAGATCGTGATGACGAAGCGCGGTCTCGTGCTGGTCGTCGGCGCCACCGGCTCGGGCAAGTCGACCTCGCTCGCGGCCATGATCGATCACCGCAACAAGACCTCGGCCGGCCACATCGTCACGGTCGAAGACCCGGTCGAGTTCGTTCATACCTCGCAGAAATCACTGATCACGCACCGCGAAGTCGGCATCGACACCCACTCCTGGCACAACGCGCTGAAGAACACGCTGCGTCAGGCGCCGGACGTCATCCTGATCGGCGAAATCCGTGACACCGAAACCATGGAGAATGCGATCGCGTTCGCCGAAACCGGACACCTGTGCCTGGGCACGCTGCACTCCAACAGCGCCAACCAGACCATCGACCGCATCATCAACTTCTTCCCCGAGGAGCGCCGCCGGCAGCTGCTCATGGATCTGTCGAGCAACCTGCGCGCGATCATCTCCCAGCGCCTGGTGCGCACCGCGGATGGTAAGGGTCGGCGCGCCGCCGTGGAGATCCTGATCAATACGCCCATCATCGCGGACAAGCTGCTGAAGGGTGAGTTCCACGAGATCAAGTCCATCATGTCGAAGTCGCGCGAGCTCGGCATGCGTACCTTCGATCACTCGCTGTTCGATCTCTTCAACGAAGGCATCATTTCCTACGACGAAGCGATTCGCAACGCCGACTCGGCGAACGAGCTGCGGCTGAACATCAAGCTCAACGCCACACGGGAAACCCCGGCGCTGTCACTCGAGGCGGCAGCGGCGCCCGAAGCCGCCTCCGCGGCCTAAAGGCGCAGCGCCGATATCAATGCGCTCTGGCGTGGAACGCCAGAAACAGGTTGCCGGGCGTCTGCCCACCGATGATTCCATAGCCTGAATTCACGAACAGGTAGCCGTGGGCGGCGACGATCGACGCGTTGTCGATTGCGCCACCGCTGCCGGGTACGCCATTGGCCGTCGTGAGGGGCTGGGTCGTATCGAACTGAAAGAGCACCTCCCCGGTATTGGCATCGAAGGCGCGCAGAAAGCCATCGGCACTGCCTTCCACGACGGCACCGTCGATGACGGTGGGTGCGCCGGTCAACCCGATGACGCTGGCGCAGGTCCGTACCCGGCTCTGCCGGGTGCCGGAGCAGTCGGGCTGCGGATAGTAGGACCAGAGCACGGTTCCGGAATCCACGGCGATGGCGTGCAGCCCGGCCACTTCGCCAAGATCCTTGCCGTCCGCGCCGGGGAAGGTGTTCATGGGAGCAAAGATGCGCGCGCCATCAAATGCCAGCCCCCAGTGGATGCCCCCAATGACGGATCCCGCCCCGAAACTATGCTTCCACAGCACCTTGCCCTGGTCATCGGGGTCCAGAGCGTAGAGAGTTCCGGACTTCTGGCCGGCGAGCACCACATCGTGTCCATCGGGCCGCTTTGCCAGCACGATCGAGGCGCCGAAATCGTGATCCAGCAGCCGCCCCTCGTGCGGGCAGTTCAGGCCGTCATGCTTCACCATGCAGCCTGTCAGGAACACGTCGTCCGCGGTCGCCTGGAACCGCCAGCGGATCGCGCCGGTCTTAAGATCGATGGCGAGCACCGAGTCCGTCGTCGGCGCGGCCGGCGCTGAGGTGGCCTCGCCGGTCCCGACGTACAGCACACCGCGCTTCTCATCGATGGCCGGTGACGTCCAGATCGGGGCCCCCGACGGGCCCCACATCATCTGGCCATCGCCACGGTCGCGGATCGGTTTGGCATCGGGCATGGTCTGTGCAGTCCAGATCACCGCCCCAGTCCTCGCATCAAGCGCAATCACCGCGCCGTGGGTCGTGCAGCACAGGTGATTCGCATCGGCCCCGACATTGATCTCGGAGGCCGACAGCGGCACGTAGACACGGTCGCCGAGCAGCACCGGTGTACCGGTCGTATTGGAAAGCGAGGTCAAGTGAACGGCATGCTTCCAGATCGGGGCGCCGGTGGCCGCATCCACCATATGGATCCGGGTGCCCACGTCCGCAAACACCAACACCTTGCGGTGGGACCCGGGCAGCGCGCCGTAGCCCACGCCGGTACGCAGCGGCACCTCACTCTTATATATCCACTTAAGACAGGGACGCTCGGCAATGTCGATGGCGTACAGCTGGGATGCGTCCGCGACCGGCAGGAACAGCGTCGACCCCACTACGGCGGCCTGCGCGCGCATGGTCGTAGCGCGCGGAAAGGCCAGCGCCCAGGCGAGCTCCATATGCCGGAAGTCAGCGGTCGTGATGCCCGCCTCCTCGGCCGTGAGATGGCGATGATTCTTGAGATCGAAGCCGAAGTCGGCCACGGTCGCGGGCATGCTGAGGTCGACCTTGCGCCGCCCCGCCGTGCAGCGCAGCTGCGCCGTCCAGGCATCACTGACCCGGGCCCGGCCGATCAGGTAATCGATGAGTTCGGAACGATCCGTCGCGGACAGGGCCCGCCCCTGGGCCTGCATCTTGCCGACGGTGAGGGCGTAGTAGACCTGCTGATAGCGCATGCCCTTGAGGGTCGCGAGCGTGGGCGCGCGCAGCGCTTCGCCGTGGTCGTGGCACATCGCGCAGCTGCGCTGATACACGAGCTCTCCCGGGTGCGTGGTATCGTGCTGCGGCGCCGCCCCCGCGGCCCCCGCCAGCCACAGCAAAGCCACCACGCTCAATCCGCGGCCGTTGATTCCCATTGAACGCCCCCCTTTGCGTACCCCTCGTCGCGCGCAGACTAGCGCAGGCTCGGGCAGAATACCTGCCGGGCCGAGAGGGGAGTCAACGATGAGCCGAGCTGCCGCATCCGGGTTCGCATTCTGTGCGGCGGCGGTGCTGTTCTTTGCCAACGCGCAGGCCCAGACCCAGGATGACGCGTACCTGCGGACCTGCGCGGCCTGTCACGGACCCCAGCTGCGGGGCGGGGAAACCGGGCCGGCGTTGATTGGCAGTACGTTTCAGCAGCACTGGGGCTCGGTGCCGCCGGTGGGACTGGATGAGTTCACGCGGCGGACCATGCCGCCGACCGCTCCGGGTTCGTTGAGTGAGGACGACTATACGGCCGCGCTCACGCACATTCGCCGCGCGAATGGCTGGGTGGTGCCGCCCGCCGCGGCGTCCACGGCAGCCTATCCGAAGATCCCGGCCACCGCGGAGTGGCTCAACAACCGTGGCGACCTGGGCAGCAGCAGCTATTCCCCGCTGGACCAGATCAATCGCGACAACGTGTCGAGGCTGCGCATCGCCTGGCGCTGGAAGTCGGACAATTTCGGTCCCACCCCGGAGTACTACTTCCGGCCGACGCCCCTCATGGCCGACGGCATTCTTTATGTGACTGCCGGCATCCGCCGGGACGTGCTCGCCATCGATGCCACCACCGGTGAAACGCTGTGGCTGTACCGCCTGGATGAGGGCGAGCGCGGCGCGCTGGCGCCGCGACGCAATTCGGGCCGCGGTGTCGCCTACTGGCGCAGCACCCGCCATGGCGAAGGCAGCCGCATCTTCACCATCACACCGGGCTTCCAGCTGGTCGCGCTGGATGCACTCTCGGGGCTACCGGTGCCGGCTTTCGGCAGGGGCGGCATCGTTGACCTCAAGGACGGGTTACCACGAGTCGCGCAGCTGCCGCAGACCCCGCCCGGTGCCAGCTCGCCGCCGGTGATCGTGGGCGACGTGGTCGTGGCGGGCGTCTCGTTCTCCGCGGGCGGCGCACCGCCTTCGAAGGTCGCCGTGCCCGGCTGGATCCGCGGTTACGACGCGCGCACCGGGGCGCGGCTGTGGGCCTTTCACACGGTCCCGCAGCCCGGTGAGGTCGGTTCGGAGACCTGGGAGGACAACAGCAACTCCTACACCGGCAATACCGCGGTCTGGGCGCCCTTCACGGCGGATGCGGCGCGCGGCCTGGTGTATCTGCCGGTGGAGGCGCCGACCGCGGATTTCTACGGCGGTCACCGGCGCGGCAACAATCTGTTCTCCGATGCGCTGGTGTGCATCGATGCGAAGACCGGCAAGCGCGTCTGGCACTACCAGATCGTGCATCACGATATCTGGGACTACGACCTGCCGGCCGCGCCGGTGCTGGCCGATATCACCGTGAACGGGCGCAGGATTGCGGCGGTGGTGCAGGTGACGAAGATGGGTCTGATCTTCGTCTTCGATCGCGTCACCGGCAAGCCGGTATGGCCGATCGAGGAGCGGCCCGTGCCCCAGACGGATGTGCCGGGTGAGCAGACCTCCACCACCCAGCCCTACCCCACACGACCGGCACCCTACGAGCCGCAGGGTCTGCGGGACGAAGATCTGATCGATTTCACGCCGGATCTGAAGCGCCAGGCGCAGGCGATCGTCAAGGATTACCGCTATGGGCCGGCCTACATGCCGCCCTCGGTGGTCGTCGACGGTGGCAACCTGGGCACGCTGCTGCGGCCGTGCCTGTCGGGAGGCTCGAACTGGCAGGGCGCGGCGGTGGATCCGCAGACGGGCATCTTCTATGTCAGTTCAATCTCATCGGTGTGTCCCATCGGACTGCATGCGGATCCGGCTATTTCCGATGAACGCTATGTGGGGGTATACGGCGAAGGCTTCCCGCACGGGTCGCTGGGGGGTCCCAACGGCCTGCCCCTGATCAAGCCACCCTGGGGCCGGATCACGGCCATCGATCTGAATTCGGGTGATCACCTGTGGATGGTGCCGAACAGCCAGACGCCGGACTGGGCGGCGAACAATCCGGTGCTGGCGGGCGTGAAGCTGCCGCGCACGGGCTCCTTCGACCAGGGCGGCCTGCTGGTCACCCGGACCTTGCTGTTCGCCGGCGAAGGCAGCGGCCTGTATCGGGCCGGCGGCGGCGGCAATCAGTTCTACGCCTATGACAAGGCCACCGGCGCCATCGTCAGCCAGATGACGCTGCCGGCGAATCAGTCCGGCGTGCCGATGACCTACGCCGTGTACGGCCGGCAGTACATTGTCGTGGCGACCGGCGCCAAGGATCATCCCGGCGAGCTCATTGCGTTGAGCCTGCCTTAGAAAGGAACCCATGTCGCCGCAGCCTACCGTGCCGAATTTCTTCGCCGGTCCGTACATCGACCGGCGCTCCGAAGTGCGTGAGGACGCGGCGGCCCTCGCGGCGATCCGAGCCGATCCGACCACGCGCTATCTGATGTCGGTGGGCGCTCAGCACCTGCTGCATGCCGGTCAGGCCGACACCACGGCGAAGATCGCGTTCCTGAGTGCCGACCAGCCGCTCATCAGGAGCGCGGCGGATACGGACCTGGTGCTGCTGGGGCGATTCGCGGATGCCTGGTGCATCCTGGTTGATCTGCCCGAGCAGTCCCTGGTGCTGCCCGACGCCACGGCGCTGTCGGAGCTGCGGCCGCTCGCGGCACTCTTGCCGGCACCGGAATCCGCGCTCCTCGCCTACGCGCGCGGTCTGTCGCTGTGGCGGGCACGCCAGCGATTCTGCGGCGTGTGCGGACAGCCGACGCGGCCGATCCGCGGCGGGCATGTCCTGCAATGCAGCAACGCGCAGACGCGGCACGAGTTCTTTCCGCGCATCGACCCGGCGATCATCGTGCTGGTGAGCGACGGCGAGCGGGCGCTGCTCGGCCGCCAGGCGAGCTGGCCGCCGGGGCGGTATTCCACCATCGCCGGTTTTGTCGAGCCCGGCGAAAGCCTCGAGGATACGGTGGCGCGCGAGGTTCAGGAGGAGACCGGCGTCGAGGTGGATGAGGTTCGCTACCTGTCCTCGCAACCCTGGCCGTTCCCGGCCTCCCTGATGCTCGGGTTTCGCGCCACCGCCGGTGCCCAGCGCGAAATCCGCCGCGGCACCGAACTGGAGGACGTGCAGTGGTACTCGCGCGCGGACCTGCGCTCGGGTCGGGTGCTGCTGCCGCCCCCGCAGGCCATCGCGCATCGGCTCATCGGCTCCTGGCTCGACGAGGGCTGATGACGCCATGTGCCTGCTGGTGATGGCGTGGCGGACCCATCCGCACTATCGACTGATCGTCGCCGCCAATCGCGACGAGTTCCATGCCCGGCCCACGGCGCCGATGGCGGTGTGGAATGATGCGCCCGCCATCCTCGCGGGGCGCGATCTGTCGGCGCAGGGAACCTGGCTCGCGGTCGACCGTCTGCGCCGCTTCGGCGTCATCACCAATTTTCGCGATGTGCAGGCGCGGCGCCCCGAGGCGCCCAGCCGCGGTGGCTTGATTCCCGACTGGCTGCAGCATCGCGCCACCCCGACGTCGTTCCTCGGCCAGCTCGAACCCAGGGCGCAAAGCTATGCGGGCTTCAATCTGCTGCTGAACGATGGGGACACTCTCTGGTACGCCTCCAACCGGGCGCCGCGGTTTGCCGCGGCACTGGCGCCAGGCGTCTACGGCCTGAGTAATTTACTGCTCGATACGCCGTGGCCGAAGCTCACGCGGGTGCGGGAAAAATTCGCGCAGTGGCTGGACGCTGAGTCCGCATCACGCGCGGCGGCACCGGCCGCGGCCAGCGAGCTGCTGTTCGCCATGCTCGCCGACCGGACCCGCAGTCTGCCGGAGGCGCAGGCCGGGACCCGACCGCTGCCCCCGGAATGGGTACAGGTACTGTCGTCCCCGTTCGTGGTGCATCCGGTGTTCGGGACCCGCTGTTCGACGCTCGTCATGATCGGCCACGACGGTTCGCTGTGCATCCAGGAGCGGCGGTTCGGCCCGGACGGGGAGGTCACGGGCCAGAGCGGCTGGCAGCTCGCGCCCGACGAATGGCCTGCCGCAGGTGACGCCCACCCTTGACCTTGGTGCATTTATATGCATAATGCGCGCAACTTTATGCAGCAGGCCGGCCGTGCTTTCAGACACCCAGCAATTCGACCGCCGCAGCGCCATCGTGCGGCTTCTGCGCAATGCGCTGGTGCGCAAGCAGGGCGAACTGGTGTCGCTGCTGCAGCGCGACGGTTATGCAGTCACCCAGTCTTCGGTCAGCCGGGACCTGCGGGACCTGGGCGTGCTGAAGGCCGGGGGCCGCTACGTGATGCCGTCGGATGAAATCATGCGCGCCAATGGCGACTTCGGCGCGCTGGCGCTGTTCGTGCGCCAGATTCTGCCCGCCGGCACCTGCCTCACCGTGGTCAAGACCACCATCGGTTCGGCCGGCAGTGTTGCGGTAGCCATCGACAAGGCCGAGTGGCCGGAAGTCATCGGCACCATCTCCGGCGACGACACCATCTTCATCGCCACCAATGGTGAGCCTGCCCAGGCGCAGCTCATCGCACGCCTTCGATCGAACTTCAGAGTCTGAACATCATGTCGAATACTGCTCCCAAGGGTGACGAACCCATAGTCCTCGCCTATTCCGGCGGCCTCGACACCTCCTTCCTGGTGCCGTGGGTGGCGGAGAACTATCACCGGCCGGTGATCACGGTCACCGTCGACACCGGCGGCATCGATGCGGCGAGCGCGAGCACGCTCAGCTCCCGCGCGCGAGCCCTGGGCTCCATCGAGCATCACACGATCGACGCACGCGCCGATTATTTTGAGCAGGTGTTGCGCTTTCTGATCATGGGTAACGTGCGCCGCGGCCAGCTGTACCCGCTGTGCGTCGGCGCCGAGCGCGTCATGCAGGCGCAGACCATCGCCCACATGGCCCGCAAGCTCGGCACTAACACCATCGCCCACGGCTGTACGGCCGCCGGCAACGACCAGGTGCGCTTCGAAGTCGCCCTGCGCACGCTCGCGCCGGAGCTGACCGTGCTTGCCCCGGTGCGTGACCGGGCCTTCCAGCGCAAGGAGGAACTGGCATACCTCGAGGAGCGCAAGCTCCCCGTGCCCCCCTGGGGCGCCGCCTACTCCGTGAATCGCGGCTTGTGGGGCGTCACCATCGGTGGCAAGGAAACCCTCAACTCCCACGGCAGCATTCCGGATGACGCCTGGGTGCTCTCACGGGATGCGTTCAGCAAGCCGCACGCGCCCGAACGGCACACCATCAGCTTCGAGAAGGGACGGCCGAGCGCCCTCGATGGCCGCAAGCTCGATCCCGTGACGCTGATCGAGGAGCTGGAACTCATCGGCGCGAAGTTCGGCATCGGTCGCGGCGTGCACCTCGGTGACACCATCATCGGCACCAAGGGCCGCGTTGCCTTCGAGGCGCCCGCGGCCGAAACGCTGCTCACTGCGCATCGCGAGCTCGAGAAGCTGGTGCTCACCGCCCGCCAGCAGCGGATCAAGGAGCTGGTCGCGAATCCGTACGGTGACCTGGTGCACGAAGGGCAGCTGCTCGATCCGGTATGCCGCGACATCGAGGCACTGCTGCTGACTTCGCAGGCGCGGGTGACCGGTGACGTGCACGTGCTGATGCGTCCGGGAAGCCTGTTCGTCGAGGGCGTGGATTCGCCGTATTCGCTGATGGCCGCCTCGCGCGGCGTGTATGGCGAAGCCGCCGGCGAATGGACCGCCACCGATGCCCTCGGCTTTTCGAAGATTGTTTCGCTGACCGGTGTGTTTCACCGACGCGCCGGCCAGGGCGTCTGAGTCAAGGTTCAAGGAGAGCGCCAACGTGAGAAGTGTCGTCGTCGACAAGATCGCCTCAGTCACCCAGGCCTGCGGCCTGTCTCGCGAAGTGCGCATCTCGGCCGAGATCCCGGCCGAGGAAGGCGTCGTCGTGGTGGTCGAAGTGCTGACCAACAAGGCCAACTACAACACCCTCGAACTCACCAGCGGCCGCATGGCCAAAGTCGGCAAGGGCGACGTGGTCATCGGTGCGCTCGGTCACCGCAAGGCGCTGTTCGGTTATTCCGGACACGTGCCGACCAGTGTGAAGCCCGGTGACATCATCCAGATGCTGAACATCGGCGGCGTGCTGGGTCTGTGCGATTCGGCCAATCCGGACAAGGGCAAGCCCTTCGACTGCCGGGTGCTCGGGGGCGTGCTGACCTTCCCGTACCTCGGCGAGCGCATCGGTGTGCCGGCCCGCGTCGGGGCCCGCAAGCTGGATCAGGCGAGCAAGCTCGACACGCGCGGCGTGCCGGTGATCGCGCTGGCGGGAACCTGCATGGAAGCCGGCAAGACCGCCGCCGCCTGCGCCATCATCAGCCGCATGCGGCATCGGGGCCTGACCATCGATGCCTTCAAGGCCACCGGTGTCTCCCTGCGCCGCGACATCCTCGCGATGGAGGACGCCGGTGCGCGCAACTCGCTGATCTTCACAGATCTGGGGATTGTCACGACCACGCGCGCGAACGGTCCGGCGCTGACCCGCACCATGCTCACGGAACTTGCGGCGAACAAGCCGGACGTGATCGTGTTCGAGCTCGGCGATGGCCTGCTCGGCGCGTATGGCGTGGACTCCATCCTCGAGTGTGCCGATATCCGCAGCGCGCTCACCGGCGTCGTGCTCTCGGCCAACGACCCGGTGGCGGCCTGGGGCGGTGTGACGCTGCTGCGCGACCGCTTCGGGATTGATCCGTGCGTCGTCACCGGCCCGTCCACCGATAACGCGGTGGGCGTGCAGATCATCCAGGATCAGACGAACGTCCCGGCCTTCAATGCCATGGGCAACGGCGCGGCGCTCGGTGATCACCTCATCAAACACGTGGGGCTGGCCAGCCGTTTGACGGATGCCGCCAACGACGGCGCGGCGCAGGTCGCGGCCACGGGTACGTTATGAGCCCGGCAGCGATACCGGCAATCGTCCTGGGTGGCAGCGGCTACGTGGCCGGGGAGCTGCTGCGGCTGCTCGCCGCCCATCCGCAGTTCAAACTGGCAGCAGTGCTCTCGGACAGTCAGCCCGGCGAGCCGGTCGGAGCAGCTTTCGGCCATCTCGCGAGCGTCTACCCCGACACCCGCTTCCAGTCGCAGTCCCAGATCGAGGCTCTGATGCGCGAGCTGCCCCACCCGGCGGTGTTCTGCGCGGCGCCGCACGGTGCAGCCGCGGCGCTCATCGACTCGTTGCTGAACATCGCCGTGGCGGCTGGACACGCGCCGCGCGTCGTGGATATCTCCGCGGATTTCCGCTTCGCCACCGAGGCGGCCTACGAGGCGGTGTACAGGCACGCGCACGGTGCTCCACAGCGTCTGCGCGAGTTCACCTGCGCGCTGCCCGAACACCTCAGTGACGCACCGACTCCCCACGTCGCCCACCCTGGCTGCTTCGCATCGGCAATCCTGCTGGCGAGCGTGCCGCTGCTGAAACTGGGGCTGATCTCACCGACGCTGTTCGTGAGCGGCGTCACCGGCAGCACCGGTTCGGGGCGCAAGCCGGTCGAGGGAACCCATCATCCGCTGCGTCACAGTGACCTGTATGCGTACAACGCCCTGGCCCACCGGCACACCCCCGAGGTCGTCGCGTGTGCGTTGGCTGCCTCGGGCGTCGAAGCGGATTTCGCCTTCGTGCCGCATTCCGGACCGTTCACCCGCGGCATCCATGTCACGGTGCAGGCGTCCCTGAAAACCACCCGCGACACGCGCCAGGTGCTGGCCCTGCTGCAGGAGTTCTATGCCCGTTCGCCGTTCGTACGCGTGAACGAGGGCGCGCCACGCGTGAAGCACGTGGTCACCAGCAACTACGCGCACCTCTCCGCGGTCGCCAACGGCCGCACCGTGGCGGTCATGTGCGTCCTCGACAACCTCACCAAGGGCGCCGCCGGTGGCGCGGTGCAGTGGATGAACCGCCTGTTCGATCTGCCCGAGACCAGCGGCCTGCTGGCACCGGCGCCAGGCTGGACCTGACCCCCCACCACGTCCGATTCAATTTGCCTTTCAATCATGAACGCCAAACCTGCTGTTTCCGCATCCATCCCGTCATCGGCGGTGCCCGATCACCTCGCCAAGGTGTTTGCCCAGTATCCGCTGCCGGTGGTGTCCGGCGAGGGTGTCTGGCTGAACGTCCGCGACGGGCGCCGGGTGCTGGATCTGTATGGCGGTCATGCCGTGGCGGCCCTGGGCTACGGCCATCCGGGGTGGACCCGTGCGCTTACCGAGCAGGCGCGCTCCTGCCAGTTCCAGACCAACGCCGTTCCCATGGACGTGCGCCTGCGTGCCGCCAACCGGCTGGTGCGGTTTACCGGCCTGGGGCTGGACACGGTGTTCTTCATCAACAGCGGCGCCGAGGCCAACGAGAATGCGCTGAAGATGGCGTTTCGCATGACCGGCCGGGCGCAGGTGGTGGCGCTCGAGCATGGCTTCCACGGCCGCACGGCCGCCGCCGGGGCAGTGACCTGGGGTGCCGCGCAGAAGTGGTACGGATTTCCGCGGGCGCCGTTTGACGTGAGTTTCGTGCCGCGCGGCGACCTCGACGCCATCACGCAGCAGATAACCGACAAGACCGCGGCGGTCATCGTCGAACCGGTGCAGGGCCTGGGCGGCGCCTTTGATCTGGGCGCGGATTACCTCAAGGCGCTGCGCCAGCGCTGCGATGCCACGGGTGCGGTGCTGATTTTCGATGAAGTGCAGTGCGGCGTGGGCCGCACCGGCTATCCCTTCGCCGCCAACATGTACGGCGTGACGCCGGACATGATCACCACGGCCAAGGCACTGGGCAACGGCTTCCCGTGTGCGGTGCTGATGATGTCGGACAAGGTCGCCGCGGCGCTGAAGATGGATGCCCTGGGCACGACCTTCGGTGCGGGCCCGCTGGCGTGCGCGGCAATCGAGGCCGTGATCGAGGCCATCGAGTCTGAAAAGCTGCTCGAGCAGGTGCGGCGCGTCGGCGCCTACGTGCGCAGGACCTGCATCGTGGGTCCGGTCATCGCTCACCAGGGCGCCGGGCATCTCACGGGGTTGCGCACCGCCCGTCCGGCGAAGGACGTGCAGCGCGAACTGCTGGAACGCAACATCCTTGCGGGCACCAGTAGCGATCCCAACGTTGTGCGCCTGCTGGCGCCCTTCATTCTCGAGGAACAGCATGTCGACCTGCTGCGGGATGCACTGCAGAGCTTGCCCAAATGAAGCGCTTCCTTGATCTCGCGGACTTCACGCGCGATGACATCACGGGCCTGCTGGCACTGGCGAACCGGCTGCACGACAAGCCTGAACCACAGGCCCTGGCAGGCAAGATACTGGGGCTGCTGTTCTTCAACAATTCGCTGCGGACGCTCGCCTCCATGCAGGCGGGGATGTCGCGCCTGGGCGGCAGCTCCTTCGTCATCACACCGGGAGCGGGTACGTACCAGATCGAGACACGGCTCGGCATCACCATGAATGGTGTGGCCGCCGAGCATGTCCGCGAAGGCGTGCCGGTGCTGGCTTCCTACTGCGATGCCCTCGGGATCCGCGCCTTCGCCGACGGCAAGGATCTGGCAGCGGATCTGGCCGAGTCGACGTTCAACGCCATGGCGCAGTTGGTCGACAAGCCGCTGATCAATCTTGAATCGGCGATGAGTCATCCGTGCCAAGCGCTGGCGGACTGGAAGACGATGGATGATGTGCAGGTGCCCCGCAAAGGGCGCTTCGTCCTGTCCTGGGCGTGGCACCCCCGCGCGTTACCGCTGGCCGTGCCGGCGAGCGCACTGCATATGGCCGCGATGCGCGGCATGGATGTGACGGTGCTGCGCCCGGAAGGGTTTGCGCTGCCCGCACCCATCATGGAGAAGGCGCGCCGCGCCGCGGTTGCCTCCGGCGGCACTGTGCGCGAAACCGCCGATCGTCGCGAGGGACTCGAAGGTGCCCACATCATCTATGCAAAGGAATGGGGTGCCACGACGGTCTACGGCGACGCGGAAGCCGATGCGGCACTGCGCGCCTCACTCACCGACTGGTGCGTGCGCGACAGCTGGTTCAGTACCACCGATCCGCAGTGCCGGCTGATGCACTGCCTGCCCGTCCGCCGCAATACCGCCGTCGCCGACGAAGTGCTGGACGGTCCGCGCAGCATCGTGCTGCGCGAAGCCCACAACCGCCTGCTCGTACAGATGGCAGTGCTCCATCGAATGCTCAAAGGAGATCCGCAGTGATCACGAACCAGACCGATCATACGGCCACCATCCGCGCGCTCAAGAGCGCCGCGCCCTACATCCGCATGTACAAGGGCAAGACCTTTGTGATCAAGGCCGGCGGCGGCGTGTTCGGGACGCCCGCGCTGACGCAGCAGCTCATGGAACAGATCAGCATCCTGCACTACATGGGCGTGCGCGTGGTGATGGTGCACGGTGGTGGTCCGCAGATGACCGAAGTCGCCGATGCCATGGGGGTGAAGACGCAGATGGTGCAGGGCCGCCGCGTCACCGATGAGAAATCGATCGATGTCTCCTCGATGGTGCTCAACGGCCTCATCAACACCCGCATCCTTGCGATCTGCCGCGAGCTCAACATCCAGGCGGTAGGCTTAAGCGGGGTGGACGCCGGCCTGGTGCAGGCGCACAGGCGCAAGCCGGTCAAGCTCGAAGGCAGCAACGAAGTCGTGGACTATGGCCAGGTGGGGGACATCGATCGCATCGACCCGACCGCCATCCGCAACCTGCTGGAAAACGGCTACCTGCCGGTCATCAGTCCGCTGTCCGCGGATGAGCGCGGCACGCTGCTCAACATCAACGCCGATACCGTGGCCGCCGCGATCGGCGCCGCGCTGTCGGCGGAGAAGCTGATCCTGTGCACCGGTGCGCCCGGAATCCTCGAGCGCCTAGGCGATCCGGGCTCGCTGATTTCGTACACCGACCTGGAAGGCCTGCAGAAGCTGCGCGCGTCCGGCAGCATCAGGGACGGCATGCTGCCCAAGGCACGCGCCATCGAGAATGCGATCAAGGGCGGTGTGCGGCGCGTGCACGTGGTGTCGTATTCGTCTCCGGAAGGGATCCTGGGCGAGGTGTTCACCAACGAGGGCACCGGTACCCTGATCGTCGCCGACATCGATCATCTGCCGGCCAACGAACAGCACTGAAATGACAAGACTCTGGGACAAGGGCGCACCACTGGATGCGCGCGTTCTGGCCTACACCGCAGGGGAGGATTACCTGCTGGATGAGCGGCTGGTGCGTTACGACATCCAAGCTTCTCTCGCGCACGCCCGCATGCTGCACGCTCAGAAGCTGCTGTCCGCGGAGGATCTGGCGGCGATCACCTCCGGCCTGACGCAGCTGGGCGAGTCCCATGCCGGCGGCGCCTGGCACATTGAACTGGCGGACGAGGACGGTCAGACCGCGCTCGAGACGCGCCTGACGCAGAGCATCGGCCCGGCCGGGGCGCGCATCCATCTGGGCCGTTCGCGCAATGATCAGGTACTGACCGCGCTGCGACTGTATCTGCGCGATGCCGTGCATGAACTTGCCGCCGCGGCGCGCCGCGTGGCCAACGCACTGGATGAACTGGGCGTGCGCGAACACGGCACCGTGTTGCCCGGCTACACCCACATGCAGCAGGCCATGCCCAGCTCGGTGCCCCTGTGGGCCGGTGGCTTCGCTGCCGAGATCCGCGATGATGCGACCAATCTGGAAGGCGTGTTGCGCCGGCTGAACCGCAATCCACTGGGTTCCGCCGCGGGCTATGGTGCCCCCGGCCTGCCGCTCGACCGCGATGCCACCAGCCGGTCGTTGGGCTTCGACTCGACTCAGACCCCGGTGACTGCCGTGCAGCTCTCGCGTGGCAAGGCCGAAGCGCACCTGCTGTTCGAGATCACGCTGCTGATGCAGGACCTGGGACGCTTCGCCGCCGACGTGCTGCTGTTCTATACCCAGGAGTTCGGCTTCGTGGACCTGCCGGATGCCTTCACGACGGGCTCCTCGATCATGCCGCAGAAGCGCAATCCGGATGTGTTCGAGCTGCTGCGGGGCCGCACGGCCACGGCGCATGCCGCGCTCGATGAGGCGCTGGGGATTTTTGCCAAGCTGCCGTCGGGCTATCAGCGCGACCTGCAGCTGCTGAAGGCGCCGCTGTTCCGCGGCATTGATCTTGGAATGCAGACCCTGGACCTGTTGCCTGCGGCCATCGCCGCGATGTCCTTCAAGCCGCAGAACATTCAACTTGATCCCGCCATTCACGCCGCCGAAGAGGCCTACGCAATGGTGGTCGCAGAAGGCATTCCGTTTCGCGAAGCCTACCGGCGGGTCGCAGCGAAGCTCAAAGGTTGAAAGGCACGACAATGATTGCAGTACGCGTGATCCTGGGTGTCTGCGTCGTGATGACGCTCGCGGGTTGCGGGCAGCGCGGCGCGCTGTACATGCCCGACAAGAACGCCAGCGTGGTGACACGCGCCGGCGCTTCGGCGCCCGCCTCGGCACCGTCGTCGGCTCCTGTCGCCGAACCGCGCTAGCTACGCGCGGAACAGATCCCGCAACGGCCTGACGCCTTCGCTGTCCGGAAACACCACGTCCAGCGCGCCTGCCGGTACGCCCATGTGATCCGCCAGCGTGCCCTTGAACACGGCACGCACATCCAGCGTCGGCTTCACGTCGCGCTGCTGGTAGAGAGTGGCGGCGGCGAGTCCGGGCCAGTCGCTGATGACCTTGCCACCGTGCACCGCGCCACCCAGCAGGAAGGCCGCCGTACCGGTGCCGTGATCACTGCCGCCGGTGCCATTGACCGCGGCCGTGCGTCCGAACTCGGTCACCGCGAGTATCGCGGTATTGCGCCAGGTCGCACCCAGCTGGGTCTTGAGACTGCGCAGCGCGCCATCCAGAGCGCCGAAACGGTTGCCCAGCTGGCCGCGCGCGCCACCCTCATTGGCGTGCGTGTCCCAGCCGGTGGTGTCAAACACCGCCACCCGGGGTCCAGCGTCATTCGCGAGGAATCCCGCGGTGGCGCGGATGACCTCCTCGTAGCGGTTGTTGCCGGCGGCCATCATCCCCGAAGCATCATCACCGGCCATGCTGTCGGCGGCCTGTGCGTCGCCCAGCCGCGCACCCAGCAGCGGATCATGCGAGTACAGGTCCGCGATGCGTTGCAGCGTGTCCGGGTCGAGCTCCGCGAGTTTGGTCGGGGCCCACGAGGCCACGGCGGCCGGCCCCCGCATCATGAGGGGTACGTTCGAACCGAGCGCGACCCCGCGCTCGGCACCATGACCCAGCGACTTCGGCTGCGCTGCCAGCGCGCGGTTCAACCAGCCGGTCTGCGAGGCATGCGGCACGAGCACGCCGCTCTCCAGCACATCCTGGCCGTCAAAATGGGAGCGTTCACGATAGGCGGTGGCCGTTGCCTGGAAGACCGTGAGTTCGCCGGCGGCAAACGACTCCTGCAGAAACCTGAACTGCGGATGCAGCCCGAAGAGATCATCGAGACGCAGTGCGCCGTCGGTCGCGCCGGGCGCCGCGATCGCAAGGCCGCCCCGCAGGCGCGCGTAGTCCGGATCGCCGTAGGGCGGGACGGCCGCGAGACCATCCACCGCGCCGCGCATGATCACCACGATCAGCCGTGAGTCGCCGCCGGTGCCGGCAAACGACAGCCGCGTTGTCAGCAGCGCGCCGCCGGCGGCGAGCGCCGCGCCCCTTAGAAACCGGCGCCGCTTCATGAGTAATGGTTCCATGATCATCTCCGCATGAATTCGGGGGCCGCGAGCAGCAGGGTCAGCGCCTGCGCGGCGCTTGCCGCGCGCGTCAGCGCCACGCGCGTGTTGTCGCTGAGGGTCGTGCCCAGGATCTGCGGCGCCAGCTGCACCGCATTCACCTCGGCACCGAGGCGCTGCCCGAGCTCATCGGCCCAGCGCAGCCGCTGCATCAACGCCGAGGCGCCGTCCCAATCGGCGCTGCGGTCGGGCCAGCCGGCCGGGGAGTTCGGGGACCACACGCGCTGCCCCAGGTTCGCGAATACCGGGGGCACCTTGCGCGCATCGTCGATGGGCACCTCGAGCGCCCGCCACGCCGAGATCACATAGTCGTTCGGCGTCTTGAATTTGCCGAGCGGCTGCGACCAGGCCGCCTCCTGGGCAATCAGGGCGCGGTATACCGTCGGCAGGTCACCGTCGCTGTGGAGAAATACCCGCGACAGTGTGGTCACCGCCTCCGGGGGTGGTTCGTCGGCGATGAAATGCCGCGCAAGCTGGGTGGCAATGTGCCGCGCCGTCGCCGGGTTGTGCGCCAGATCCACCAGCACCGACTGACCCTGCCCGAGGCCGTCCTGCGAGTAGCTCCGGCCAAGGACGGTTTGGGTGCCCGGCTCGTGGATGTTCGTGCGGAAGAAGAATTCCCCGGGCACGCCGCCGGCCTGGATGCCCTTGCCCATCGCACCGATCGACCAGCCCGTGATCACCTTGGCGAACGCCGTGACATCCGCCTGGGTATAGCCGCCGTCCACCCCGAGGGTGTGCAGCTCCATGATCTCGCGCGCCAGGTTTTCGTTGATCCCCAACGCTTTGCCGGCGCGCTCCTGGGCGCGCGCTGCGAGCATCGAGTCCGGACCCACCGAACGGAAATTATCCAGATACAGCAGCATGGCGGGATGGCGCTCAACCGCCATGAGCAGCTGCTGGAACGAACCCAGGACATTGGGCCGGATGGCCTCGCGCTCGTAGCTGCCGGCGACGCCGAGGATGATGGCCTTGTCGACCGACACAGCGAAATGGTTGCTCCAGAACTGCGTGATGCGTTCCAGGAACGGACGCTCGGTGCTCGCGGCCAGGCGCAGCCGTGCCGTGACTTCACCCACGTAGGCGGGCCGGTAGATCTCGCCCAGTTTCGTCACCGCGGCAATGAGTTCCGCGCCCGGATTGCCAGCGCGCAGCTGCCGGTTCTGCGCCCGGACCTGGTCGATGGTGGCGACCATGGCGGCGGTGCTCTGCAGGGCCGGCTCCGCGATGCGTGGCGGCGGACCCTTGAGCTGGGCCTCGAGCCAGCCGCGCGGATCGGCGGCGCAGGCCGCCAGCTCGCCCGGCCGGGCACCGAGCCCGAACCGGTTGGTGGCAATGGCAGCAGCTGTGGAATCACGCATGCGCGGCAGGCCTCCTTGGGAGTGCTGTGAGAGTACAGCGCGGCACGCGACCCGGTCGTTGACACAGCCCTATATAATTGGCGGTCCCGCCATGACTTAACGTCGCAGAATACTAAATATGTCCCAGCCCACCCTCGTCCTGGTCGACGGCTCCTCCTACCTGTACCGCGCTTTCCACGCCATGCCGCCGCTGACCAACGCCGCCGGGGAGCCCACGGGCGCCCTGTTGGGCGTGCTCAACATGCTCGTGAAGCTCACGCACGACTTCCCCGACGCACAGCTGGTCATTGTGTTCGACGCGCCCGGCCGCACTTTCCGCGATGATCTGTTCGAGGCCTACAAATCACATCGTCCGCCAATGCCGGATGACCTGCGATCGCAGATCGAACCCCTGCTGGCGATGATCACGGCCCAGGGCCTGCCCCTGCTGCGCGTTGAGGGCGTGGAAGCCGACGATGTCATCGGCACGCTGGCATGCCGGGCCAAAGCCGCGGGTCGCAAGGTCATCATCTCCACGGGCGACAAGGACATGTCGCAGCTGGTGAATGATGCCATCACCATCGTCAATACCATGACCGGCACGCATCTGGACCGCGCGGGCGTGAAGGCGAAATTCGACGTGTGGCCGGAGCAGATCGTCGACTACCTCGCGCTGGTGGGCGATTCGTCCGACAACATCCCCGGCGTCCCGAAAGTCGGTCCGAAGACCGCGGCCAAGTGGCTCGCCCAGTACCAGAGCGCCGACGGGATCATTGCGCACGCCGCCGAAATCGACGGCAAGGTGGGTGAAAACCTGCGCAATGGCATCGAGACCCTGGGCCTGTCGCGCAAGCTCGCAACACTGCAGACGGATGTCGAGCTGCCACTGACTCTCGAGGACCTCAAGCCGCAGCCGGTGGATAGCGCGCGGCTGCAGGAGCTGTTCACGCGTTATGAACTGCGGTCGTTCCTGCGGCAACTCACCGTCGGCACCGGCGATGGCAAGGCCGCGGGCCAGCCGCCACTGCCGCTGCTCACATCAGCGACCGTCGTCGGTGCGCCCGCGGTTACCGAATCCAGTGCATTTCCGACGCCACCGGCAAGGCAGTACGAGACCGTCGTCACCTGGGAGCAGTTCGAGAGCTGGCTGGCACGGTTGCGCGCGGCGCCGCTGTTTGCGTTCGATACCGAGACCACGAGTCTCGATTACATGAACGCCGAGATCGTCGGCGTCTCGTTCTGCATCGAACCCGGCATCGCCGCGTATGTGCCTGTCGGGCACGACTACGCCGGTGCGCCGGAGCAGCTGCCGCGGGCCCGGGTACTTGCGGCATTGAAGCCGCTGCTGGAAGACCCGGCGCTCCCCAAACTCGGTCAGCATCTCAAATACGATGCCCATGTCCTGGCCAATTACGACATCTGCATCCAGGGCATGCGCTACGACACCATGCTCGAGTCCTATGTCTGGAACAGCGTCGCCACGCGCCATGACATGGACTCCACGGCAGCCAAGTACCTCGGCATCCAGACCATCAAGTTCGAGCAGGTCGCCGGCAAGGGCGCGAAGCAGCTGACGTTCAACCAGGTGCCGGTTGAGCGCGCGAGTGAATACGCGGCCGAAGATGCCGATGTGACGCTGCAGCTGCACCGGGTGTTGTCGGCGAAGCTTAAGAGCGTGCCGGCCCTCGCAAAGCTCTACGAGGAAATCGAACAGCCGCTGGTGCCGGTGCTGGCGCGGATGGAGTATCGCGGCGTGCTGATCGACGGCGCGCTGCTGGCCGCGCAAAGCCGTCAGATCGACACGCAGCTCAAGGAGCTGACCATCATCGCGCATCGCGAAGCCGGAACGGTATTCAACATCGAGTCCCCCAAGCAACTGCAGCAGATCCTGTTTGAAAAACTGCAGATCCCGGTGCTGCGCAAAACGCCGACCGGGCAGCCCTCGACGGCCGAGGATGTGCTGGAGGAACTGGCCGAGTCGCACGCACTGCCGCGGGTCGTGCTGGACTACCGCACGCTGGCGAAGCTCAAATCCACTTATACCGACAAGCTCCCCGAACAGATCGACCTGCGCACCGGCCGCATCCACACCTCGTATCATCAGGCGGTGGCCCAGACCGGGCGGCTTTCCTCGGCCGATCCGAACCTGCAGAACATTCCGATCCGCCGGGCCGAAGGCCGCCGCATCCGTCAGGCATTCGTCGCGCCGCCCGGCCACGTGCTGCTGGCCGCGGACTATTCACAGATTGAACTGCGGATCATGGCGCATCTGTCCGGGGATCCGGGACTGCTGGCCGCGTTCGCCAATGATCTAGACGTGCACGTGGCGACGGCCGCCGAGGTCTTCGGCGTCGCGACCGGCGCGGTTACCTCGGACCAGCGCCGAACGGCGAAGACCATCAACTTCGGTCTCATCTATGGCATGTCCCCGTTCGGCCTGGCGCGCCAGCTGGGGATCGACCGCTCGTCCGCGCAGGACTACGTGAATCGCTACTTTGCGCGCTATCCGGGCGTGCGCAAGTTCATGGATGACACCCGTGAGCAGGCGCGCCGCGATGGCTACGTCGAAACCGTGAGCGGGCGTCGGCTCTATCTGCCCGACATCCGTTCGAGCAATCGTCAGCTGCAGCAGTACTCGGAGCGCAGCGCCATCAATGCGCCGATGCAGGGCACCGCGGCGGACATCATCAAACTGGCGATGATCCGCGTGGATGACTGGTGCGAACGCGAACGGCCACCGGCGCGACTGATCATGCAGGTACACGACGAACTGGTACTGGAGGTCGAGGCCGACGCCATCGCCGATGTCACGGCGGCCGTGCGCCAGCGCATGGTGGAGGCGCTCGAGTTGAAAGTGCCACTGAAAGTGGACACCGGGGTCGGCGCCAACTGGGACGAAGCCCATTGATGAAGTGTTGCATCGTTACAACATGTAGCAATGCAACCACTTGAATGTTCAACAGTTCTTAATGTTTGGTCTGTTGAACTTTCGAGCCGGCGGCGCATCCAACTCTGTGAGTGTCCCAAGCACTCCCCGCTTCCCTCCCTGGGCGGGTAACCCGGTACACGAGACCTGTCCCGGGTTAGTCTAACCCCGGTGATCTCAACCTTGAGATCACCGGGGTCCTTTATTCTCGCCCTGATTCCTCGCCGGTTTCAAGCCAGCTTTGCAGGCGATCCTGGGCCTCCTCGACACCGATGCGCCGCAGGGCCGAAAACAGCTGAACCGTTGCGTGGCCGGCGAGCTCGGTCACGGCCGTGGCCTGCACCTTCGCGCCTTCCGAGCGTGTCAGCTTGTCCGCCTTGGACAGCAGCACATGAATCCGCCGCCGAGCCGGATCGGCCCAGTTGATCAGCTCCAGGTCACTGTCTGAAAGACCGCGCCGGGAGTCCACGACCAGGAACAGACCTTTGAAACTCACACGGGGCCGCAGGGCGTCGATGAGCGGTGCCCAGCCGGCCAGCTCCTCGCGCGGTCCTTGGGCAAAGCCATAGCCCGGCAGATCCACGATGCGCCGATCAGCGCCCAACGAAAAAAAGTTCAGCAGCCGCGTGCGACCCGGCGTCTTGCTGGTGCGTGCCAGGCCGTGCCGCGCGACGATCGCGTTGAGGGCCGTCGACTTGCCGGCATTGGAGCGACCCGCAAAGGCAATCTCCACACCGTGGTCAGCCGGGAACTGGGGCCCCGCGGCGGCGCTGAGCATGAAACTCACTTCTGGAAACCGGCTCACGGGCGGTGGGACCTCTTAGTACTGCTTAGGCTCTAGTGTACAATTCGCGACCTCTTACGCTTGCGGAGCACGGATGAGCATGTCGCCGTTCACGAGAGCAGGTTGGATCGGACTGATCTCAACCACGGTCCTCATTTCCGGCGCCGCGGTGCAATCCGCTGCGGCCGTCGAAGCGCTCGCACAGGGTACGCCGTTTGCGGACGGCACTGTGGAAGCGGGCGCGACGAAAGCGGGGACCTGCTCCGCCTGTCACGGACCCAACGGCAACAGCACCACCGCGCAGTGGCCGAAGATCGCCGGACAGAACGCCGTTTACATCGCCGAGCAGCTGCAGCTGTTCAAGGCCGGGGTGCGCGTCAACCCGGACATGCTGAAGATCGTCAGCTCCCTGAGTGACAAGGACCTGGACAGCGTCGCCGTATTCTTCCAGGCACAGACTCCGGTGGGTGGCGAGGCCGACGCCTCCATGTGGCAGGCCGGCGAGAACCTCTATCGCTTCGGCGATCCTTCCCGGGAAATCCCGGCGTGCACGGCCTGTCACGGCCCGGTGGGTCGCGGCAATACGGTGTCGGATTACCCGGCGCTGCGCGCGCAGTTCGCCGATTACGTATCAAAGCAGCTCAACAATTTCGCGAGCGGCGCGCGCTACAGCGGCGCCAAGCCCGGTGCGCCGACCAGCCGCAACGGCGAGATGATGGCTACGATCGCCAAGCGCCTGAACAGCACTGACATCAAGGAAGTAGCGGCCTACATTCAGGGCATGCGTTGATGAGACGGCTCCTGGTCGTGGTGATCGCGCTCGCTGCGATGAGTTTGAGCGCCTGCGGCCGACCGGCAGGCGCACCCGCCGGCAGCGGCCAGGCTGCAACCGCCGGCAATGGCCCGGCACCCGCCGCCAGCGGCCCGACGGCCGACGCCACCGCCGAACAGGCGACGCTTGCCAACGCCGGCTCCGGTCCGGCGTCCGCCCCGGAGGCAGCCGATGGCAGTGACGATGCCCCGGTCGGCACCACCTCGCTGGAGAAGATTGCGGAGCTGCCGGCACAGCACCAGCTGCCTGACGGCAGGTGGAAGGCCGGCGTCAACTATGACCCGGTCGTCCCGGCACAACCCACGGCGGCGCCGGCGGGCAAGGTCGAGGTGCTCGAGGTGTTCTGGTACGCCTGTCCGCATTGCTATGATCTGGAGCCGTACATCGCAGCCTGGCGCAAGTCCAAAGCCGATTACATCCATTTCGAGCGCGTGCCGGTCATGTGGGGACCCGTGCACCGCGCGCACGCGCAGCTGTACTACACGCTCAAGCAGCTGGGACGCAATGACCTCGATCAGAAGGTCTTCGACACCTTGCACAACGAACAAAGTCCGCTGGTGGGCAATACGCCGGAGGAGACCTTCGCGCTGCAGCTGCAGTTCGCCAAGGACAATGGCATTGATGCCGAGGCGTTTCGCAAGGCGTATAACTCCTTCGCCGTGAACTCCGACCTGCAGCGGGCGGAGGTGATTACCCAGCGCTACCAGGTCGAGGGCGTGCCCATGATCGTGATCAACGGCAAGTACACGACCGATGTCGGCAAGGCCGGCAGTCACGAGAACCTGATCGCCGAAATCAACGATCTGGCCGCCGGCGAGCACCGCCACTAGGTAAGGATTCCGGCCCGGCATTGCGGTAAACTTATCGGTTCCGGCCACGTGCGCCCGTAGCTCAGCTGGATAGAGTGGCAGCCTCCGAAGCTGCAGGTCGTGGGTTCGAATCCCGCCGGGCGCGCCAATAACGAGGAGACGACATGCGCGTTCGACTCGGCCAGCTGCTGCAATCGATGTTGATGCTCACGCTGCTCTCGGGCCAGGCCTACGCACAAAGCATCAGCCGCGTCCCACCCACCACGTTGCAGACCCTGCTTGCCGCACCTTCGCCAACACCACCGGCTGGTGCCGCCAACGCCGACGTTACGCTCGTGGAGTATTTCGATTACGACTGTCCGGTGTGCCGGCATGTCGAACCCGCCTTGCGCAAGCTCCTCGCAACCGACCACGGTGTTCGGCTGATACGCAAGGACTGGCCGGTGTTCGGGGAGGCATCCGAATACGCGGCATATTGCTCATTTGCGGCTGCCCGGGAGGGGAAGTATCAGGCCGCCCATGAGGCCCTCATTGCCTCCCGCGACGATCTGGATTCCAAGGAAGAGGTGCGGGCGGCGTTGCGGGCCGCGGGTTTCGACGTGAAGCTGCTGGATGCCGATATCAAACGGCATGCACGGGAGTACGCAGCCGAGCTGGCGCGCACTGCTGGTGAGACCGCCGCGCTGGGGCTGCGCGGCACCCCGGGGTTGATCGTCGGCAACCAGCTCGTGCCGGGGGGCATCGACTACCCCGCTCTCAACCGCCTGGTGGCGCAGGCCCGCGCCAATCGCTGAGAGCCCGTCAGCTGAGCGCGCCGTGCGACAGGCGCTCGAGCCCATATCGGGTCAGGGTGTAGCTGGCAGCAGCAGAGCGACCGGCTTCGGCCCGGACCGCACCGGCCCGCTGCAGCACCGTCATGTACTGCTCGACTCGCGGCCTACCCAGGCACAGTGCAGCCGCGATCTCGTCCACGAATAAAGCGTGGCCGCCGGTACGCGCGTTCGCGAGTACGCCCAGGATTTTGAACACGATCACCGTCCCACTGTCCGGCATGGTCCGTCCCAATGTCCTTCGAGGTCGGGTAGCGTAGACGGGCGCCGGTCAGTGTTTTGTGAGTTTTCCCGCAGTTCGTGCTTGCAGGAAGGGAACAGAATTTTTAATGAGAATTATTCTCATCTGTAAAATTCATCAGTTCAGGGGCACATCGTCCGCGACGCGATGTTCCAGAGCGTGACCGTTACTCGCTATACTTCGGCGCCCACTCTTAGGGCGGACGGTGTCGGGCGCTAAATGTGAGCAAGCAGGACACGCACTTCGTCAATACGTTCAGCATGGTGATCGGCATCCTGGTGCTGGTCGCGATCGGCATCATTGTCCTGGCGCGCACGGTCGCGGCGCATACGCAGGAAACCGATTCGATCGAGCAGCGGGACTTCGCGAAAAGCGTTGCCCTGCGCATCGAACCGCTGTCGCAGGAAGCGGTCGTCGGACAGGACAACACCGCGATGGCCATCAAGCCTGATGCGCCCGCGGGCACAGGCCTGGTACTGCCGATCCCCAAGGACGGGGCGCAGGTTTACGAACAGGTCTGCTCCGCGTGCCATGGTCTCGGCATCGCCGGCGCGCCCAAGGCAGGCGATGTCGCAGCCTGGGGACCGCGCCTCGCCAAGGGCAAGACCGTCCTCTACGACCATGCCCTGCACGGCTTCACGGGGCAGGCGGGCACGATGCCGGCCAAGGGCAACCGGCTCGACATCCCGGATGCGATCATCGAGCAGGGCGTCGATCACATGATGGACATGGCCAAGCATTGACCTTCTTAGGGCCACGGGAGTTGCGGATGCCGAAGGTGACGATCGATCCCGAATCCGGCGGCAGCAACACCGTGGCGCTGGACTCCCACGCACTCGGCACGCTGCAGTACATCCGCGCCTCGATCGATGCCGCGGGGTTGCTGGCAGTGCCGGGCTCGGCGGGTATCGCCATGGGCGCGATCGGCATCACGGCGACGGTACTGGCCTCGCTCAGAGCTCTGGCGCCGTACTGGCTCGAGGTCTGGCTGATCGCCGGACTGGTCGCCATTGCCTTCGGCACCGCCCTCATGACGCACCAGCTGCTGAGTCACGGTACGGTCCTGTACCGCGGACCCTTGCGCAAGTTTCTGATGTGCCTGTGCCCGCCGCTGCTGGTCGGCGCCGTGCTGACCTGGCAGCTGTGGCTGCATGCGCAGGCCGCGCTGATTCCCGGCGCGTGGCTGCTGATGTACGGCTGTGCCGTGATGGCGGCCAGTACCCTGACCCGGCGGGCGCTGGCCGTCATGGGGGCCCTGCTGGTCGGGCTGGGCATCATCGCCCTGCAGCTGCCGGTGCTCTATCAGAACGCCGTACTGGGAATCGGATTCGGTGGCCTGCACCTGCTGTTTGGTATGCTGATCAATGGACGGACCAGGGAGGATTCGCCATGAGCACCAGGACCAATGCCAGGAGCGAGCCGGGCGAGACAGCTGCCGCGCCGGTCCGGCCGGCACCGGGAGCGCGCACCCGCCACGGCGAGGATGATCGCTTCGACCGCCTCATTTACGGCCGCGTCCGGCTGGGCATTCTCAGCGCACTCGCGGTCAACGATCTGCTGACCTTCAACGATCTCAAGGCGCTGTTCGCCGTGACCGACGGCAACCTCGGCGCGCATGCCCGCAAGCTCGAGGACGCCGGCTACATCGCCTGCCGCAAGACCTTCGAGGAGCGGCGGCCGCGCACGGAATACCGGCTGACCCCGACCGGCCGCAAGGCCCTGGAGCGCTACCTCCAGCACATCGAGGCCGTCATCCGGGCGACCCGCCGTGCATAGTCCACAACTTGGTATTTTTTGGCCCATTCACTTTGCAATGTAGAGTACTCTCAGATTCTTATGCATGTGGCAATCATCATGGACGGCAATGGCCGTTGGGCCGGCCGCCGCGGCCTGCCGCGTACCGCCGGCCACATTGAGGGTGCCCGTACCGTGCGCCGGATCGTGGAAGCCGCCGCCGGCGCGGGCGTTGGTACCCTCACGTTGTACGCCTTTTCCTCGGACAACTGGGGGCGCCCCGCACGCGAGGTGAGTGCGCTCCTGAAACTGTTCCGGCGCTACCTGCTGACCGAAACCGAGCGCTGCGTCGCGCAGCAGATCCGTCTGAACATCATCGGCCGCCGTGACCGACTGGGTGCCGCGTTGCTGCGGGCCGTGGAACATGGCGAACGTCAGTCCGCGCACGGCACGGGCATGCACCTGCGCATGGCGGTCGACTACTCCGCGCGGCACAGCATCCTGCAGGCAGCCGCGGGCGGTGGCATCGCGGGCGACAGCGCCGATGACTTCGCGCAGTTTCGCTCACGGTTGAATGCCGTGAACCATTCGGCGCCGGCGCCCGATGTGGATCTGCTGATCCGCACCGGCGGTGATCAGCGCCTGAGCGACTTCCTGCTGTGGGAATGTGCGTACGCCGAACTGTATTTCACGGAGTGCCTGTGGCCGGACTTCGCCGCTGCGGATCTCGGCCGCGCGCTGGAGGATTTCTCCCGACGGCAGCGCCGCTACGGCAAAGTGTCCGAGCCCCTCACGGCGCAGGCGCTGGCTCAGACTTAGAAGGCCGCGGCACCCCGCCGCAGCTGCACGGCCTCCGCGACGTGCACCGGGGCGATGACAGCGCTTGCTTCCAGGTCCGCAATGGTCAGCGCCACACGCAGCACCCGGTGATAGGACCGCGCCGTCAGCCCGAGGCGTTCGAAAACCTGTTGCAGCAGCTGCGCGGCTTCGGGCGCGAGTTTCGCGGCATTCTGCAGCTGTGACTGCGCCAGTTCACCGTTGAGACAACCCCGCAACTGCAGCTGCCGCAGGCGGGCGCGTGCGACGATGCCAGCCGCCGCGGCCGACGTGAGCGCAGGCGGCGTGCTCGCGCTCGGGACTGGTCCTGCGATCTCCGCCACCGCTACGCGCGGCACGTCGACGAAGAGGTCGATGCGGTCGAGGAGCGGTCCGGAGATGCGGGCGCGATAGGCCTCGACCTGGGCCGGGGTACAGCGGCACCTGCCGGAGCTGTCGCCCAGATAGCCGCAGGCGCACGGATTCATCGCGGCGATGAGCTGGAAGGCCGCCGGGTACTGCGCCTGGAGGCGCGCCCGCGAGATCACCACGGTGCGGTTCTCGAGCGGCTCGCGCAGCGTTTCGAGCACCCGTCGGTCAAACTCCGGCAATTCGTCCAGAAACAGCACGCCCCGGTGCGCGAGGCTGATTTCTCCGGGTCGCGCCTGCGGGCCGCCGCCCACGACCGCATTCGCCGAGGCGGTATGGTGCGGGGCACGGAACGGCCGCCGACCGTAACTGTGCACGCCGGATTCGAGCGAACTGACCGAGATGATCGTTGCCACTTCCAGCGCTTCGGCGGGCGTGAGCGCGGGCAACAGGCCGAGCAACCGCTGGGCAAGCATCGTCTTGCCCGAACCGGGCGGTCCGCTCATCAACAGACTGTGGAAACCGGCAGCGGCAATGACCAGTGCGCGCTTGGGCAGCTGCTGGCCACGCACATCGGCGAGGTCCGGCGCCGGCAGGGTCGCAGCGATGCGGGGCTCGGCGCTGAGCCGCGCGAGACCCGAGGTGCGCATCGGCAGGCTGCCACGCTCCTCGCCGCGCAGATGCGCGCACACATCCAGCAGGCTGCGGGCGCCGAGCGTGCGGCCGTGGCGCACGATGCGCGTGTCGCGCACGTTGGCCAGCGGCACGATGATCTCGTGTCCCTCCTGCGCCGCGTGGGCCGCGGCGAGCGTCAGACCACGCACCGGCAGCAGCTCACCGCTGAGACTCAACTCACCATAGAACTCACGCGGCAGGGACCCTCCCGCGCCCGCCACCTCCAGGACCTGGCGCGAGGCCATGAGAATCCCCAGCGCGATGGGCAGATCGAAACGGCCGCCCTCCTTCGGCAGGTCCGCAGGTGCCAGGTTCACGGTGATGCGACCGGCCGGAAACTCGAAGCCGGAGTTGGTCAGCGCCGCGCGCACCCGCTCCTTGCTCTCCTTCACCGCCGTGGCGGGTAGCCCTACGATGCTGAAGACGGGCAACCCCGCGCCGAGATTGACCTCGACCTGGACCAGCGGGGCCGTGAGTCCCAGCTGCGCGCGGCAGTAGGTCGCGGCAATGGCCATCAGGCCGACCCGGCACTCCGGCTTGCCACCTGCTCCAGCTCCGCAAGCCGCGCCTCCAGGAGCGCGAGCCGGGCGCGGGTCCGCTCCAGCACCTTGGTCTGGACGTCGAATTCTTCCCGACTGACCAGATCAAGCTTGGACAGCGTCGTACGCAGGACCACCCGGAAATTGTTCTCGAGGTCCGCCTGGGCGCCGCGCACGGCTGCCGGCAGACTGTCCAGCAGTCGCTTTGCGATGTCGTTCACAGATATTGGGTCCATAAGTCAAAACTCCTGCTGTAGCGTGCCCCTGATTGACGCACATGCCTGAAAGTGGGCGCTAAAATGGTGCAAAACGAGGTCCCAAACGCTCGTAAACCCCGGAAATCGTGTAAGAATTTCCCGTGGCACGGAATCTGCACCCTTCCAGCGCGCTGCCGAAAGCATACCCGCGCGTGAGGCGCGGCGTCTGTTTGCAAAAGTGGCGCAACACGCTCGATTGGCGGATTTCTACGAAAACGAAACAACACCGGGAGAGACCATGCTCACCGCTCCAATGACCTCGCAGCCCACCCGCAAGCCCAAGTGGCTGGCGCAGGCGGGCACCCCCTTGAGATCCCTGTTCCGTGCCGTCACTGGGCGGTCGGCTTTGTTGATGGCCCTGGCGACGGTGACGTTTGCTGCGGTCAGCTTCACCCCGAGTGCCAGCTATGCGGACGCCGGGTCCGCCCCGGCCGCCTCGGCTCCCGCTGCTGCGGATGCTTCGGCTCCCACCAGTTCCGCTGCGGCGAGTTCCGCCCCGGCCGCAGCGGCTCCGACCCCCAACAAGGGTGACATGGCGTGGATGATGACCTCCACCGCCCTGGTGCTCTTCATGTCCGTCCCGGCCCTGGCGCTGTTCTACGGCGGCCTGGTCCGTGAAAAGAACATGCTGTCGGTACTCATGCAGGTGTTCGTGGGCTTCTCCCTGATCACAGTGCTGTGGTGCGTGTACGGCTATTCGCTGGCCTTCACCCAGGGAAGCGGTGCTACGAGTCCATTCATCGGAGGTTTCAGCAGGCTGTTCCTGAACGGCACGTTCAATCCGGCCGATGGCAGCTACAGCATGGCGGCGACCTTTGACAAGGGCACCCCGCTGGTCGAGCTGGTCTATGTCGGCTTCCAGGCGACCTTCGCAGCGATCACCTGCTGCCTGATCCTGGGCTCGCTGGTGGAGCGCATCAAGTTCTCTGCCGCGCTGATCTTCATGGTGGTCTGGTTCACCTTCGCCTACCTGCCGGTCGCGCACATGGTGTGGTTCTGGCAGGGTCCGGATGCCTACACCGCCGCGAACGTGGTGGACACGGTCAACTCCCAGGCCGGGTACATCTGGCAGATGGGCGCCCTGGACTTCGCCGGCGGTACCGTCGTGCATATCAACTCCGGTGTGGCGGGTCTCGTCGGTGCGATCCTGCTGGGCAAGCGCATCGGTCTGGGCAAGGAGTCCATGGCTCCGCACAGCCTGACGATGACCATGATCGGCGCCTCGATGCTGTGGTTCGGCTGGTTCGGCTTCAACGCCGGCTCGGCGCTGGAAGCCAACGGCTCTGCCGCGCTGGCCTTCATGAACACCTACCTGGCCACGGCCTGCGCCGTGCTGTCCTGGATGGGCATTGAATGGCTGGTCAAGGGCAAGCCCTCCATGCTGGGTGCCGCTTCGGGTGCCGTCGCCGGCCTCGTGGCGATCACGCCGGCTGCGGGCAACGTCGGAATCCCGGGTGCCTTCATCATCGGCCTGGGCGTCGGTGTGGTGTGCTTCTGGGGTGTCACGGGCCTCAAGAAGATGATCCGCGCCGATGACGCGCTGGATGTCTTCGGGGTCCATGCCCTGGGTGGTTGCTTCGGCGCGCTGACGACCGGCATCTTCAATGCCCCGAGCCTCGGTGGACCGGGATCCTACGACAACTGGTTCTCCATGAAGCAGGGCTATCCCGGCATCTGGGCCCAGTTCGTGATCCAGGCCAAGGCGGTCGGCATCGTGGTCATCTGGACCGCAGTCGTCGCGTTCATCGCCTTCGGTGTCCTCAAGTACGTCATGGGCATCCGCGTCTCCGAAGAGGACGAGCGCGAGGGACTGGATATCAGCAGCCATGGCGAGAAGGCCTACGGCCACTAAGACCTACAGGCAAGTATCCGCGGGACCGGACACCGCGACTGACTCAACCCCGGTCCTGCCACAGGTGGGACCGGGGTTTTGTTTTTTTGCGGTCCCGCCAGGCGGCCGCCGCCGAATGTGACGGACTTCAAGGTTTGCCCGGCTACGTTCGGCGCTACACTGGGGGCGAAGGAGGCCCCTCATGCTGCGCTTATCCATTGCCCTGGCCGCACTGACCCTGGTCGTCTCGACCGCCGAGGCGGACGTCTACAAGACCGTGGACGCGCAGGGCCAGCCGCATTACAGCGACCAATGGTCGCCGGGCGCGGTGCTCATCAAGCAGAACAGTACCCGCATTGAGCCGGCCACCCCGGACACCTCGCCCAAGCCCGCGGCACCGGACCCGACCAAGGCCGCCACCAAGCAGGTGCAGTCAGATATGCAGGCCGTGCACGCGCAACAGTGCAAGGAGCTCAAGGAGCAGTACGACAAGGAACTGCATGCGCGCCGCATTTACCAGCCTTCCGATGATTCCAGCGCGCCGCGCCAGTACATGTCCGAGGCCGAAGCGGACGCCGAGCGCATCAAGACTCGCCAGGCCATGGACGTGGCCTGCGCGGACAGCGGTGGTGCGGGCAACTGAACGCGATGCGCGTCGGTTTCCTGGGACTGGGCGCGATGGGCGCCGGCATGGCGCGCAATCTCCACAAGGCGGGTCTGCTCACGGCGGTGTGGAACCGCACGCCGGCCAAAGCCGCAGCGCTGGCCGCCGAACTTAACTGTCCCGCCCCGCCCACCCCGGCTGAGCTGGTGCCACTGACCGATGTCATGGTGCTGTGCGTATCGGCCGACCTGGACGTACAGGCCGTCGTGGACGCCCTCGGTCCCGCCCTGCGCCCCGGTCAACTGCTCATCGACTGCTCCACGGTGAGTGCGGCGACGGCGCGCACGGTTGCGGCCCGCCTGGAAGGCGTGGGCGTGGAGTTCATGGATTGCCCGGTAAGCGGCGGTGTCGAGGGCGCGCGGGACGGCACGCTCGCCATCATGTGTGGTGGCTCGGCGACGGCATTTACCCGGGCACAGCCCGTACTGACTGCGATGGGCCGCACTGTCACGCACTTCGGCCCCGTCGGGGCCGGTCAGGCCGCGAAGGCCACCAACCAGATCATGTGTGCGGGCATCATCGAGGCGGTGAGTGAGGCCATGGCCTTTGCCAAGGCCAACGGCCTGCCGCTGGAAAAACTGGTGGAGACCTTGGGCAAGGGCGCCGGTTCAAGCTGGTACTTCGTCCATCGCGCGCCGAACATGATCCGCGGCGCCTACCCGCCGGGCTTCCGAGTGCGACTGCATGCCAAGGATCTGGGTATCTGCCACGACATGGCGGCGACGTTCGGGGTCGAATTGCCGCTCGTGGAGCGCATGCTCGCCGAATATGCGCAGCTCATTGCCGCGGGTCACGGCGATGAGGACATCTCCACCTGCTTCCGACTCAAGGACCAGCTGTTCACCCGGGAGTGACGCCTCAGGGCCAGCAGGTCGATGTCGAATCGTTGCCGGAGCCGTCCTGGGACGTTTGCTTGCCGGTCTGATCCACCTGGAAGAGCTGGCAGGACGTGTCCTTCAGCTGCGTACTGCCCGCCGAAGGCGTGATCTGCAGCGTATAGGTTCCGGGCGTCGTCGCCGTGGACGAGGCTGCCGCCTGGGTCACGACCACACTGGTGATCGAGTAGTAGTTGCCGATCGACACCGGCCAGCTTCCCGAAGCCACGTACTGCAGCGCGGCGGGGCTGTTCGTATAGACGTTTTGAGTGGCGAAGTAGCGCTCCTCGCGCGCCGCGAGATCCGTCAATGCCGTCTTCGCCTCGGTGCGCCGCGACTTGCGGATCTGGCTGTTGTACGAGGGAATCGCGATCGCAGCCAGGATCGTGGCGATCACCACCACGATCATCAGCTCGATCAGCGAGAAACCGGAAACCCTGTGCTTCATGATGATGATCCTCATCGCAGCTGCACCCAGCTGATGCGTCGACCCTTGCCGGCGGCGCCCGGGTTGACCTGGGTCAGGATGGGCTGGTTGGTGACGGTCTGCGACACCAGGTACATCGCGCCGGTGCTCGAGGTCACCGGGAAGGATGAACCCACCGCATTGGTCTGGATGCCGCCGGCCATGGTGTCGTGATAGTTCACAAAGAAGTTCGGCGACACGTTACCCGTCAGTACCGAGATCGCATACGTAAAGCCGGTATCGGTGTTGACGGTGCATGCCAGGACCTGGTTATTGGCCGGAACGACCGAGTTCACCGTGAACACGCCCTCCAGCAGCTGCGGGTTGTAGACGATCTGTTCCAAAGACCCGTACAGGTTCAGGTACCAGCCGAACTGCCGAGCGGTCGTGCAGATCGAGCCGGCCCAGCAGATTGTCGTGGCGGCGATGTCCCGCGTCACGCCATCCGTGTTCAGCGTAAAGGTCTGTTGCGCCAGATTGGCGGCGGTGAGTGTGTAGGGCGAGGCCAGTCCGCTGACCGGCGGCGGCGCCAACGAGGCGTACTGGATCGTCGACTTGGAATTCCAGGAGGACATGTTCCAGTCCCACACGCCATACAGACTCTGCGTTCCCGAGCATGTCGACCCGGTCGAGCCGCAGTAAGACACCCCTGCGGCGTTGCTGAACTGGGTGCGCATGCCGGTACCGAAGGCGATCATGATGGTGCTGGCGCCCGCGGGCGTCGAGCCCGAGGAGACGGTCACCGCGGTCGTGATCGGCTGGCCGGACTGCGTCTTGAACAGCGGCCCGGTACTCACCTGCCACTGCGACTCCGTGGCGCTGGTCAGATCGAAGCGCCACAGGTTGCCCTTGAGGTCGCCGGCGTACACATAGTCGGTGATGTGGTCGCCGTCGAGGTCGGCGCTGGTCACATAGGCGATGCCATTGCCGCCACTGGTGCCGGTGCTCAGGTAATAGACGTTGCCGGGCTGGCCGGTAGTGCCGTTGATGAGCATGACGAAGATGCCGGCATCGCCCGTCTGACTGCCCAGGCCGTTGCCGAAGATGACGCTCCAGTTGCCATCATGCAAACGACGGATGATGGGGGTACCGTAGGTGTTGCCCAGATTCTGGCCGCAGCTGGCGTTCCCCACGCAGCTGAGCGTGGAGGAAGTCCACTCGCCCTTGACCAGGCTTGCGGCGTTGCTCTCGGCAAACGTGGTGGGGTCGGTCACATCGAGAGCAAAGAGGGCCGAGCCGCCCGCACCCAGGCCGCCGACGAGCCAGGTGTGCCAGGCGCCTGCGTAGTACAGGTCACCGGTGCCCGGCGTCGCGTCGACGAAGAAGTTGTGGCCGTACAGGGTGCTGGAGAAATCCAGTGCCGAGGTCACGCACGCCGGTTGCGTGCTGTAGGCCGGCGTCACGCCGTGGATGTTCTGCACGATCGAGCCGGTGGCGGCCAGCGATGAACAGGCGCCGCCGGTGCTCGGACTGAGCAGCAGCGAACCGGGCATGTAGGCCACCACTTCCTGGCCGTCATTGTTGGTGTAGTTGAAGGTGCCGTCGGTATTGAACGAGCCGCTGCGGAAGCCGTGCAGCATGCCGTCGTTGGAGCCGACGTACACCACGTTGGTGCGGGTCTGCTGAGCCGTCACATACGAGAGGTACGGCGAGGTATTTTCCGGCGCGGAGGCTCCTGTGATGAGCTTGTCCTGCCAGGTCGCCGTGTAGGGCGATTGGGGCGGTCCGACCCAGGTCGGGCTGGAGTCCACAATATCGGCCAGGACGCTGGTGCGCGCGCGGAAGCACTCGGTACTCCCGTTTGTGTACGTCAAACCGCCGCTGCAGGTAAATGACGTGGTCACCTCATTGCTGCGATCGCCGCGCAGATAGTTGAGACGCAGTGCCGTCTGCGTCGAGTCACCTGTGGTGAGCGCGGACTGCTGCGCCGTATTCAGGCTGCCCCACTCAAAGGGGACGCCCTTGCTTTGAATGGAGTCGTACGTGAGGATCTGCCGGCTGCCCGGCGTCAGGGCGGTGGTCGGCCCGGCGACGCCGGTGGAGCAGGTCTGTCCGGTGGCAACGCCGGTCAGGACACACGAGGCGTCCCACGTCGGCGTGGCCGCCAGGGACACCAGGCCGGTGGTCGTATCGGTAGACAAGGCGTTCGCCGTGACCCGACCGACCCAGTTGTTCTGATCGTAGTAGGCAAAGTACGCAAACGTGCCGGATTCGACCTTCGCGGACTCCTTCTCGTTGACGCCCGCGGAGCTGCCGGACTGAACGGCCGGCGCGGACTTGAAGCACAGGATCTCGTGGACGTTGGTCGCGCCACCGGTGGAGCCGGCGAAGCCGAACCGTACGTACGCGGGTACGCTGCCGTTCGAATTGATGATGCTCTGATTGCGGATCACCGACACATAGGAACCGCCGTTCCAGGCGTAGGACAGGCTCAGCAACCCGTCGGCCGTGATCTTCAGGTTATAGAAAATCGGCGTCGCCTGGGCGCGGGTCGTCGCACTGCCGTTGTACAGCGGGTTGCCACTCGGCAAGGTCTGGCCGACGATCGCGGCGTAATCCAGGATGCCGGCGGTGTTGGAGCCGCCCAGGGTCGCCGGGATCTGCGTCGAGCTGGCGGGTACGGCATTGCCGTTCGCATAGTTTCGCAGTGTGCCGCTCTGGCAGGCATTTTGGACGACCGTCTCCTGGTCCGTCACGCTCAGCGAGGAGGGGTAATACGGTTTGGTCAAATCATTGGGATTGCTGCCGTAGGCATTGTTGAGCGCCGTCCAGGAGATGGATCCTGCGCCACGCAGGCCGATGCGGCCGGGCTGGAAGCCATAGCCGCTGGCCGTGTTGTCACCCTGATTGAGGAAGTTGCCGTATTCATCGATACCCAGGCCCAGGTAGCCGCCCGTCAGACCGTCGTAGGTGACCCCGGAGCCGCTGCCCGGACCGTTGGTATTGGAACAGGAGAACGCCAAGCTGCCACCGGTGGCGCCGATGGCCGGCACATTGGGGGAGCCGGTGGGATAGATGGGATTTGTCACGCAAGTGGTGGGCAGCACGGCGCCTGCCACCGGCACGCAACCGTCCATCAGATAGAAACTGATACCGTCTGCACCGGTGCCGCCGTAGGTCACCGTCTTGAAGGTCACCTGGATGCCGGCGTTGGTGGAATAGGCGTTGGTGGACACGATGGCGCCGCGTTCCTGGTTGCCGTACGGCGCGCCGTTGGTGAAGCGCAGCGCGCCGCCGACCGGATTGCTGGCGCTACTGGCCGGATCGGGCTGCTGCAGCGACGGGGACGCGGGTGCGGTCGTGCCGCCCAGAAAGCCGTTGGCGCCGCCCACCAGGTAGGCGTCAGCGTCCACTGCCTTGTTGTAGTAGGACAGCAGCACTGCCTTGCAAGCGGGGATGCTCGTGGCCGGTGGCGTCAGCACCGTGCTGGTCCCGGCCGTGAGGCAGGCACCGTTGTAAAAGAGCCAGTTGCCCACGCCACCGGTATTACTGCTCGTTGTACCGCTGAAGTCATCGGACAGCAGGGTCTGCGCAAAGGTGGCCGGCGCGACCGCCAGCCCCGCCAGCAGCGTGATCAGCGCCAGCAGTCGTTTCCAAGAGTTCATCACAGGCCTCCAAGATTGGTAACGCCAGAGCCGATTTCGTAGGTGCTCTCGACCACGGCGACTGAAATTGAATTGCCGCCGTAGCCCACTGCGTCGATTTTATAGACGTTGCCGCCACCATCTGCGGCAGGCCCCAGGTACTGGATGTAGAACGCGGGCGAGGCGTAGTAGGAATTTGCGTAGGAACCGTTCGTAGCGGTCGCTATGTTCATGTTCGTTGCCGTGGCACCCGAGGCGTTCGGGTAGAACGTGAAGCCGACCTGCGCGGCGCCGGCGCCGACAGCGGTCCAGGGCAACGCGGCGGGATTGTTGAGCGCGTTGTTGCAGATCAACACACTCGAGACGGAGACGTTGGCGCTCGCCGAAGCGGAGCACAGCGAGGGGGCCTGCGATGAATAGCCCGGCGTACTCAGCCACCATTCCGCAAATTGCTCCGCCACCACGGCCGCATGCAGTGCGCGCTGTTTCTCGCGCACGTTACCGGCAATCTTCTCCGAAAGCCCCATGCTGCGGAACATCGCCAGCGCCAGGATGGTCACCACCAGCAGCAACAGCAGGCTGGAAATCAGCACGATGCCGCGCTCACTGGCGCGCACTTGATACGCCCGGGAGGTCACGTGTTCACCCCTGCACGACTCATGACGGGAATGACACGCTGGAAGGTCTGCGTGCTGGTGGTCATCTGGCCGCCGGTGGACCCGTACTGGGGCACCAGGAAGGTCAGCGTCACCTTCACCGCCGTGACATTGGCCCAATTGTTGCTGCCTGACACCTGGGTGGCATTCATGTACTCAATGATGGAATAGTCATCGCCGGCGCTACTGGAGCTCACGCCGTACAGCACCGAAATATTGGTCACGTTGGGAATCAGGTTGACGACGAGCGCTGTACCCGTGCCGCTCGACCGAACCTGGCACTGTAGCCACTTGGTGTTATTGACCGTGCCCACCTGAAACACGTTGGTGTACCAAAGGGTGCTCACGGGCGCCGAGGAGGGCGCCGTATTGCTCTGACCGGCGCAGTTGATCACCGCGTTATAGGGATCCGTGGCCGGGGTGTAGAAGCGCACGACCAGGGTATCCCCGGGTGCCGCCGCGCTGTACGTGCCGCCCAGGACCTGGCCGACTCCCAGGGCCACTCCACCCGGCGCGGTCTCGGCAACAAAGCTGCTCAGCTGCTGGGTCACCGGATTCGCGAAATAGCCGGCCTTCTGCACGATGTTGGTAATCAGCGTCATCGCGATGCGCTCGTTGTCCTGCAGCTGCGACAGTGAGCCTTGCGTCGCGTTCGTGCGGCGTGTCCCCATCAGCAGCGTCACCAGCCCGCCAAGCAGGAACAGCGCAATCAGGATGGCGATCGAGAGTTCGACCAGGCTGAAGCCGCGCTGGCCGCCGCTGCAGAGTCCGGATTTGAAGCTGCGCGGCATGTCAGGGCTCCACATACAAGGTGTACTGGGGCAGATCCAGCGTACCGGCGGTCGAGCTGGCCGCCGCAGTCGCGTTGTTGGTACTGGTCACGTTTTCCTGCCAGGTGATCTGGATGGTGCAACTCAACGGGGGCGCGGCGACGTTGCAGCTGATCGCTGCATTGGCTGCCGGCACCACCTGCGCCAGCGCGGCGCCCCATTGCTGAACGTCATAGGCGGCAACCTGCGCGGCGGTGCAGGTGGAGCCCGAACAATTCTGCGCGCCGGACAAGGCGGGCACATCGATCGTGACGCTGCTGGTACCGGCTCCGGTCGGGTTGACCGTGACATTGGTCAACGTCGGCGGCGGGCCACTCACCCAGTAGTCCCGATCGGCATGCATCGAGGCGGCAAGGCTCGCGGCCTCGATGGCCACCAGCGAGCGCGTGCCGGAGGAGCCGGTCGTGGACAGTGCCAGCGCCTGCATCTTGGCGATGCCCAGCATGCCGACCGCGATGATGATCAATGCGATCATCACTTCGATGAGACTGAAGCCACGCATTTTATTGATAGTCGATTTCATGGGCTGTCTTCAGGTGCAGGTCGTCAGCGTCGAGGGCTGCTGCACGGACACGTTGCCCACATTGGTCACCTGCAGGCAGCGCGTCTGCGTGGCGTTGAGGGGCGTACCGTGCAGTGGTATGACTGCGCCGCCGTTGCCGCTCATGGTGGTGAGCAGGCCCAGCGCCAGGCCCTCGCGGTCAAAGGACACATTACTGGTCACTCCGTCGGTCAGGGTATCGGTGCCCGTGAAGGCGACCTGGTGACGCAGGACCAGGGCGGCGTTGTTGCCGGTGGTCTTGGTGCCGGTGGTGTCCACGAACACGATCCAGCCGAGGTTCCAGTGCGTGTTGCCGGCCGTACAGTCGGTGCCGCTGGTGGAAACACAGATGACGACGTTCTGCCCCTGCTTGATCGCCTCCGACCGCGCGTATTGCATGTCACCCAGCAGGCCGTTGATCTCACTGGAGATGCGGTAGCCGACCGTGATGCTCCGATAGGCGGTGGCGCCGATGGACATGAGGATCGCCACGATGGCGATCACGATCATCAGCTCCAGCAAGGAGACGCCGGCCATCCGCGCACGCGGCCGAAGGAATGTCGGTTGCAGGGCTGTTTGCATGCTGCCGACAGTAGACAGCAAAGCTTGCGTGAATCTGACGACTCGGCTCAGGTCACGCCCGGATACGACCAGAGCATCAAACTGCCAACCCCGTCACACTAACGGGGGACCTGAACAGCACCCGCGCCCGGGTCCCCACCCCCTGGGCCCCGGCCTCCAGAGCGAACTGCGCCCCATGCGCCTCGGCGATTTCCGAGACGATCGCCAGCCCCAGGCCGCAGCCGTTACCGCTGGTGCCGGGAATGCGGTAGAACCGCTCGCGCACCCGGCTGCGCTGATCTTCGGGGATGCCGTGCCCGTCGTCCTCCACTTCCAGACAGGGGCGGCCCGCGCGCAGTGTCGCGCGCACCGTCACGTGCCCACCCCTCGGGGTGTAGTGGATGGCGTTGTCCACCAGGTTGCCGAGCAGATCCTCGAGCAGCCGCACATTGCCGCGGACCGCCACCGGTTCGGCTTCCACCCCCAGATCCAACCCCGCGTGCAACGCCCGGTCCAGGTTGGTCTCCACGATGCGTCCGGCCAGGGCGTTGAGATCGACGCTCTGGAACTGCTCCGCGAAGCTGGTGGCGGGATCGGCCCGCGCCAGCGCCAGCAGCTGGTTCGCTGAGCGGGCGAGGTTCTCCATGCCGGTATGCAGCGCCTGCAGTCGTGGCGCAAGGGGTGCCGCCGCCGGCTCCTTCATGAGCAACTCGAGATTGCCGAGCAGCCCCGTGATCGGCGTGCGCAGCTGGTGCGCCGTATCGGCCACGAACCGCCGCTGGGAGCGCGCGGCTTCCGCCAGTACGTCGAACAACACGTTGAGCGCCTCCACCAGGGGCTTCACTTCCGCCGGCACGGTGCTCGCATCCAGATGTTTGAGCTCGCGCGGTGAGCCGGCCTCGATCTGACGGCGCAGTGACAGCAATGGTTTCAGGCCGAAGTGCACGCCGAGCCAGACGATCAGCAGCGTCACGTCCAGCTGGATGAAGTCCAGCAGCCAGGTGCTCGCCAGAATGAAGCGGCCCGGCACGGCGCGCTGTGCCGCCGACTCGGCCACGCTGATGACCGCCTGGGTAGTGTCGATGCCGACCCGGTAGCTCGCGACCCGCAGGCGCTCGCCACCCACCACCACGTCGGCAAAGGTCGGGTTCGCACTGATCGAGGCAGGTGCGGCCGGAACCTCGCGGCTGCCCGCCAGCAGCTCACCGCCCGCGCCAACGATGGCGTAGCGCAGGGCCACCAGGTGATCGGCCCGTCGCGCCGTCGCCGGCACCGCGCTGGTGTCCACGCGCAGTCGCGGCCCGTCCTTCAGCACGCTGCCCGCAAGCGACACGGCCGCATCACCCAGGCGCTCATCGTAGGCGGACTCCACAAAAGCCATCGCCGCCCGGTAGTTGGCATAGACCCCGGCCAGCATCAGCGCGGCCAGCGGTGGTAGCAGAAACCACAGCAGCCGGCGCTGAATGGACGGTGCCGAGTCAGGCGGACGGATCATCCAACCGATATCCCAGTCCACGGACGGTGCGGATGACGGCGGCGTCGCCGACCTTGGCGCGCACGCGGGAGACATAGACCTCCACGGCATTCGGCGTGAGCGCCTGATCGAATCCCGCGATGGCCTGCTGCAGGCGTTCCTTGGAGACCACGCGGCCCGAATTCAGGACCAGGCACTCCAGCACCAGCCACTCCCGACCGGTGAGTTCCATGGGCGTTTCGTCGATACGCAGGGTCCGGCCGGCGACATCCAGTCGCAGCCGACCCAGGTTCACCTGCTCCCCGGCATACAGATTGGCGCGGCGGATGAGTGCCCGGCAGCGGGCGATGAGTTCGTCCTGCTCGAAGGGTTTCAACAGGAAGTCGTCGGCACCGAGATTGAGTGCCTCGACCTTGATGGCGAGGGTGTCGCGGGCGGTGAGAATCAGCACCGGCTGGGTCGAGCCGCGAGCGCGCAGGCGTCGCACCAGCGCCAGGCCGTCCTCTCCGGGCAGGCCCACGTCCACGACCAGCAGGTCGAAATGTTCGGTGGCCAGCGCGTGGTGCGCGGCCTCGGCACTGGCGCTGCGGTCCACAGCGAAACCGGCGGCGCTCAGCCCCATGGTGATGGCATCGGCCACCAGGTCATTGTCCTCTACGACGAGAATGCGCATGGGAGGATGGTACGACTCATGGGGTCGTGGCGTAGTCGAATGAATCCAGGTACAGCCGCGACGCCTGCGCGCCGCGTCCGGGGAAATCGCGCGCAATGGCGGCGATCATCGCCGGCGGCCCGGCCGCATAGATCGCAAAAGGTCCAAGCTCCGGATGATCCTCAAGCACGGCCTCGTGGACCCGGCCCCCGATCACGGTGTGGACGCCCAGGCGGGCGTAGCGGCTGGCCCAGTCGCGCAGCAGCGCCGCCTCGTAGATTCCGGCAAGGTCGCGCGCGCCCCAGTAGAGGTGCAGCGCGCGCCCTGAATCCTCAGCCAGCGCCTGGGACAGCATCGCCTTGATGGGCGCGAAGCCGGTGCCCCCGGCGATGAAGATCGCCGGCTCCGGTGCGCTTTGATAGATGAAGCGTCCGAGGGGGCCTTCGACCTTCAGCAGGGCGCCTTCCCGCAGGCTGCCGAACACCGCCTCGCTGAACACACCGCCGGCGACGTGGCGGACGTGCAGTTCGAACTGGCTGCCGGTGAGGGGTGCATTGGCCACCGAGTAGCTGCGCCGCAGGCCGCCCTCGAGCAGCACATCCAGGTACTGCCCTGCCAGAAACTCCATGGACTCCACCGCGGGCACGCGCAGCACCAGCTGCATGACGTCCGGGGCCAGCGGTACGCGCCGCGCAATGCGGCCAGGCAGGGTTTTGATTTCCGCCGTCGCGGCGCTCGCAATGTGCCGCGCCTCCACCACCAGGTCGCTGCGCGCGAGCAACTGGCACAGGAGCACATAGCCTTGCTCGGTCTCCTGCGCGGACAGGCCCAGCGGCGGCCCGGCGAGATACTCGACGCGGCCGCTCAAGAGCCGGGCGCGACACGATCCGCACCGGCCGGAGCGGCAACTGTGGGGCAGCGGCAATCCGGCGAGCTGTGCGGCCGCGAGCACCGGAAGATCCTCCGGCACGCTGATGCTGCGCTCGTGGGGAATGATGCGTACGGTGTGATTCGCGGCCATTGCCACTGCCGATTATGCCTTCTATAAGGCGACCGGCTGAGGTTAGATTGCGGTATTCTTGACGCCGATGCGCATCAACTTCACGAAGATGCACGGCGTCGGCAATGACTTCATCGTCTTCGACGCGCCGCGCGACGTGCCCCTGCCGAGTTCGGGACAGTTCCGCAGTCTCGCCAACCGCCATACCGGCATCGGTTTCGACCAGGCGCTGGTGCTGCATCCGCCGCGCCGCTCCGACACGGCCATCTACTACCAGATCTTCAACAGCGACGGCGACGAGGTCGAGCAGTGCGGCAACGGGGCGCGCTGCATCGCCTCGCTCCTGTACCGCCAGGGCCGTGCACCGGCCGCAGAATTCGTGATGGACAGCCAGGGCGGCCTGGTGCGCGCCCGCGTCGCGCGCGCGGATCTCGTGTCCGTTGAAATGGGCGTGCCATCGTTCGAGCCGGCCGCGCTGCCGTTCGAAGCCGAGCGGCGCCAGGAGCGCTATGCGCTCAACGCCGGCAACGACACCGTCGAGATCGGCGCCGTCTCCCTCGGCAACCCGCACGCGGTGCTGCAGGTTGCGGCCGTGGACACCGCTCCGGTCGCGCGCCTGGGCCCGGTGATCGAGGGCCATCAGCGTTTTCCGCGGCGGGTCAACGTCGGCTTCATGGAAGTCGTGGACCGCTCCGACATCCGGCTGCGGGTCTATGAGCGCGGCGCCGGTGAGACACTGGCCTGCGGTACGGGCGCCTGCGCGGCGGTGATCGTCGGCCGGCAGCGCGGGCTGCTCGACCCACAGGTGCGGGTGCACGTCCGCGGCGGCGAGTTGCGCGTAGACTGGGCGGGTCCGGAGGAACCGGTCTGGCTGACCGGCCCCGCCGAGATCGCTTTCGAGGGTTATTTCGATTACGAACATTCCATCCAACGCTTGAGGGTCGCAGCGACATGAGCACCAGAGAGGCTCGGGGAATCCAGGCGCAGCAGGACGAAGAAGAAACTGTTGCCCGTTATCTGCAGCAGAATCCGGAGTTCTTCGAGAACCATCTGCAATTGCTGGCGCGGCTGCGGCTCCCGCACGCACGCGGCAGCTCGACGATTTCACTGGTGGAGCGCCAGGTGGAGGTGCTGCGCGAGCGGCACGCCGCGCTCGAACAGAAACTCGCCGACTTCGTCACCGTGGCGCGCGCCAACGACGCAGTCGCCGAGAAGCTGCACCGCTTCACCCGCCGGCTGCTGCGGGCGCAGACGCGCCAGAGCGCCATCGAGCAGCTCGAAGCAAGCCTGCGCGAGGACTTCGACTCCTTCCATTCGGTGCTGGTGCTCATCGGCGAGCCGGACGCGGTCGTACCGCAGCGGTTCGTGCGCCTCGTGGGCGCCGATGATGCCAATCTCAAGTCGTTCGAATCGCTGTTCACCAGCGGCAAGCCGCGCTGCGGGCAGGCCCGCGACACCCAGCGTGAATTCCTGTTCGGCACCGACTCCCCGGACATCGGTTCGGTGGCCCTGGTGCCGCTGGGAGACCACGGCTCACTCGGCGTGCTGGCCCTCGGCAGCACCGACCGCGACCGCTTCCATCCGGGCATGAGCACGGATTTCCTGGCGCGCCTTGCCGACCTCATTTCGGATGTGTTGTCCCGGCCCTGACACCGGCCGGACTGCCGGCGGCCGGCCGTGACTCCGGCCGCCGTCGAACAGATCGCCCGGTTCCGCCAGTACCTGGCCAAGGAACGGCGGCTTTCCGTACACACCGACAGCAACTACGCCCGTGATCTCACGGCGCTGACCCGGTTCTGCGGCCAGGAAGGCATCGCCGACTGGCCGGCCCTCGAGCATGCCCACGTGCGCCTGTTCGCTGCGCGTTCACATGCGGGCGGCCTCGCCCCGCGCAGTGTCCAGCGGCGCCTGTCCGCGGTGCGCAGCTTCCTGAACTTTCTCATTCGCGAGGCCGTCGTTACGCAAAACTGCGCGGTCGACGTGCGCGCGCCGAAGGGCCAGCGACGCCTGCCGGTCACGCTCGATGCCGACACCATGGGCCGCCTGCTCGAGATTCCCGCGCAGGATCTGCTGGCGGTCCGCGATCGGGCGATCATGGAACTGCTGTATTCCTCGGGACTGCGCCTGGCGGAACTCGTCGGATTGAACCTGCCGGACCTGAACGCGGCCGACCGCACGGTGCGGGTGCTGGGCAAGGGCAGCAAAACGCGCGTGGTGCCCGTGGGTGCCAAGGCGCTCGCGGCGCTGGCCGAGTGGACCACGGCGCGGCGGGACCTGGTCCGCGACGGCAACGCGGCCGTCTTCGTCGGCAGCACCGGGCGGCGCCTGGGCGCGCGGGCGATCCAGAAGCGGGTCGAATACTGGGCCGTGCGCCAGGGCCTGCCGATGCACGTCCATCCGCACCTCTTCCGGCACTCCTTCGCGTCGCATCTGCTTGAATCCAGCGGAGAATTGCGCGCGGTCCAGGAACTGCTGGGGCACGCGGACATTGCCACGACCCAGGTCTACACCCACCTTGATTTCCAGCACCTGGCCCGCATCTACGATGCAAGCCATCCCCGAGCACGGCGGAAGGCGTAAGGCACAGGACGCATGAGCAATACTTTTGATCCCCACGGCACGACAATTCTCGCGGTACGGCGCAACGGCAGCGTGGCCATAGGCGGCGACGGCCAGGTGACCCTGGGACAGACCGTCATGAAGGGCAACGCGCGCAAAGTTCGCCGTCTGTACGGCGACAAGGTGCTGGCTGGCTTTGCCGGCGGCACCGCGGACGCCTTCACTCTTTTCGAGCGCTTCGAGGGCAAGCTTGAGAAGCACGGCAATCTCACCCGCGCCGCCATCGAACTGGCCAAGGACTGGCGCTCGGACCGGTACCTGCGGCGCCTCGAAGCGCTGCTGCTGGTCGGCGACAAGGAAAAGCTTTTCGTCATCTCCGGCAATGTCGATGTGATCGAGCCCGAATACGATGTGGCGGCAATCGGCTCCGGCGGCTCCTACGCCCTGGCCGCGGCCCGTGCGCTGGTGGAGTCCACGGATCTTGATGCCCGCAGCATTGTCGAGCGCTCGCTCAACATCGCCGCCGACATCTGCATCTACACCAACCGCAACCTGCTCATCGATGAGATCAAGTAAATGGTGAACCCTATGAATGACAGCACGGCACAGGCCGCCGCACACGCCGTTGCGCAGGCCATGACTCCGCAGGAGATCGTGCAGGAGCTGGACAAGCACATCATCGGCCAGCAGGCCGCCAAGCGCGCGGTGGCGATCGCCCTGCGCAACCGCTGGCGCCGGATGCAGATCCCGGAACCGATGCGCCATGAGATCACGCCGAAGAACATCCTGATGATCGGACCCACCGGCGTCGGCAAGACCGAGATCGCGCGACGGCTGGCGAAGCTGGTGAATGCGCCCTTCGTGAAGGTCGAAGCGACGAAATTCACGGAAGTCGGTTACGTCGGGCGCGACGTGGAATCAATCGTCAAGGACTTGGCCGACGTGGCCGTCAAGATGACCCGCGAGCAGGAGCTCGGCAAGGTCCGCGAGCGCGCGGCCGACGCCGCCGAAGAGCGCGTGCTGGATGCACTGCTGCCGAAGGCGCGTGTGATGGGCTTTTCCACCGACGAGCCGGCGCAGCCGCGCGATGCGGAGACCCGCCAGAAACTGCGCAAGCGGTTGCGCGAGGGCGAACTGGATGAGCGGGAGATCGAAGTGGAGCTGCGGGCGCTGCCGGCAGGCGTCGAGATCATGGCGCCCCCCGGCATGGAGGAGATGCAGCAGCAGCTGCAGTCCATGTTCCAGAACCTCGGCGGCCAACGTAGCCGGCCCCGCAAGTTGAAGGTGAAGGAAGCGCTGAAGGTGCTGGTCGAGGATGAAGCGGGCCGCATGATCAACGAGGAAGAGCTCAAGGTCCGCGCCCTGCACAATGCCGAACAGAACGGCATCGTGTTCATCGACGAAATCGACAAGGTGTCGCGGCGCGGCGAAACCGTCGGCGCGGACGTGTCACGCGAAGGCGTGCAGCGCGACCTGCTGCCGCTGGTGGAAGGTTCGACCGTGTCGACCAAGTACGGGCCGCTGAAGACCGATCACGTGCTGTTCATCGCCTCGGGCGCGTTCCATCTGTCCAAGCCCTCGGACCTCATTCCGGAGCTGCAGGGCCGGTTGCCGATCCGCGTGGAACTGGACTCGCTCACCGTCGATGACTTCGTGCGCATTCTCATCGAACCTGATGCGTCGCTGACGGCGCAGTACCGGGCGCTGCTGGCGACTGAAGGTGTGACCGTGATTTTTGCCGTCGATGGCGTGCGGCGCCTGGCCGAGATCGCGCATCATGTGAATGAGCGGACCGAGAACATCGGTGCGCGGCGTCTGCACACCGTCATGGAACGGCTGCTGGAAACCGTATCCTATGATGCGACCAGCGCCGAACCGCGTGATGTCACGGTGGATGCTGCGTACGTCGACAGCCACCTGGGCGATCTGGTCAAGGACGAGGATCTGAGCCGCTACATTCTCTAGCAGCTTGAGGATGGCGGGAAGTCCGGCGCGCGGGCGCCGGACTTCAAACAGTGATCAGCCGTTGCCGCTCAGCCCGTTACGCCTTTGAGGCTCAGCTTGGCGCTCTTGGCGGTCGCATAACGTTCGCCGATATCGGCCCAGTTCCAGATATTCCACAGCGCGTCGAAGAACTTTGCCTTCTCATTCACGTATTGCAGATAGAAGGCATGCTCCCAGGCATCCACCACCATCAGCGGCAGTGATCCCTGGAACACGAACTGCTGGTGATCGTGGATTGAACCGATGATCAGCTGCTGCGTCAGGGGCTCAAGGTACAGCGCCGCCCAGCCGGAGCCCTGGATGGTGGCTGCCGTCTTGTTCAACTGTGTCTTGAAGGAATCAAAACTGCCGAAGTCCTTGTCGATGGCCTTGGCCAGTTCACCGGCGGGCTGACCGCCGCCCTTGGGGCTCAGGTTCTGCCAGAAAATGCTGTGCATGACGTGGCCGGAGATGTGGAAGGCCAGCGTGCGCTCGAGCACTCCGGCGCCGTCGAGTGCGCCCTTCTGCCGCGCCTCGGCCAGCTGCTCCAGCGTCTTGTTCGCACCATCAACATAGGCCTTGTGATGCTTGCTGTGATGCAGCTCCATGATGCGCGCCGAGACGTGCGGCTCGAGTGCGTTGTAGTCATAGGCAAGATCGGGCAGTACGTATTTGGTCATGGGCGCCTCCGCGGCTTCGTTGGGGTGCACTTCGTGGGGTGCAGATGATACGACGCAGGGGGCACCTGGTCACGGGTAGATATCCTACAATCCACGTGAGATGTCAGCACCGTTGTATGCCGCGGGGCGCTCCCAACCCCCGGCACCTCCCCTGCCCTGGTGGCTGCGGACACTGTCCCGTCTGCCGCTGTCCTTCCTGTATGGCGTAGCCGCGGCTGCCACGTGGGTGATGCGACGCGTCGTGCGCCATCGCATCGAAACGGTCCGCACCAATATTGAGCGCAGCTTCCCGGACCTGCCGCTGCGCGCACGGCGCCTGATTGAATCGCACTACTACGCCAACCTGTCGCAGGTACTGGCGGAGGTGCTCAAGATCGGGGGCCTGCGCCGCGAGGAGCTGCGGCGGCGTGTGCGCTTCAGCAATCCGCAGCTGCTATACGACCTGGTTGCCGCCGGCGGCAGCGTGCTCGTGGTCTGTGCCCATCAGTGCAACTGGGAATGGCAGCTGCTGGCGTTATCGGCGCAGCTCGAGGTCCCTGTCCAGGCCGCCTACAAACCCCTGCGCGGACAACGGGGGGAGCGCCTGATGCGCGCCCTGCGCTCGCAGTTCGGCGCGGAACTCGTGCCGGCGAAGGAACTGCTGGTGAGCCTGCTGCGACGGCGGGATGCCCGCGCCATCGCGATGGTCGCCGATCAGGCACCGGTCAGCAGTGACTTCAAATACTGGACGCAGTTCCTCGGCCAGCCCACCGCGTTCTACATGGGGCCGGAGAAAATCGCCCAGGCCACGCGCTTCGCCGTAGTCTTCGCCGGCATGCGCCGCCGCTCCCGCGGCCACTATGAGGTGAGCTGCGAACTGCTCGCGCCGGCCGGTGAACGTGCCGCGCCCGCACAGCTTACCGAACGCTATGCCCGCGCGGTGGAGCGCCAGGTGCGCGCGGCGCCCGCGGACTGGATGTGGTCACACCGCCGCTGGAAGCTGCCGCCACCTGCGCCGCAGATCCAAGCCGGCGATTAGCGCAGCTTCGGTGCGCGCTCCATGTGATGCGCGCGGGCGCGGTCGATCATGTCCCGACGCTGCGCGGGACTGGCGCTTTGCCAGCGCTGCCGCAGTTGCTGGCGGCGCTGCTGCGGCAACTGCTGGAACTTGCGGAAATTTTCGCGCGCCGCCTGCTGGCGCGCGGGCGGCAGGGAGCGGAACTCCTCCCAGCGCTGGCGCAGCTGCTCACGGCGCTGCTGCGGCAGCTGCTGCCATTGACTGAAGCGCTGCCGCGCCTGGGTTCGCTGGTCGGGAGACATGCCAAGCCAGCGCTGGCTGCCGCTGGCGAGGGACTGCTGACGCTGGGGTGCCAGCTGGTCCCACTGACCGGAAAGTCGTGACAGCAGGTGCTGCTGGTCCTGCGACAGCGAACTCCAGGGGACCGCGGCACCGGGCGCTGGCGCCGCGGCCGCCGGGTTCGCGGGCGGATTGACGCTCTGGGCGCACACCGGCAGGCACACGCCGGCCGACAGCAGACCTGTCAGCAGCAGCGCCCCGACCAGGCCTGGCTTAGTGCACGTCTTTCGCATCATCTTTCCCGGGCGCACTGCTGGGAGGCGGTGCCGGCGGCGGCTTCTTTGCCGCAGGCTTCTGCATTCCCGTGCGCCTCAAATACTGCTTCCAGCCCTCATCGTCTGAGTCCACCGATCCTAGGAATTCGATCAAGTCATCATCCGCCGGCTCCACCGTCTTCGGCGCCGGTTCGGCCGCGGACAACAGCAGCGGCAACCCGAGCAGCAGCCCCAGGCACAGCCACGCACGGACGGGCCGCAGCCCGCCGGAAGAGCTCATCAGGTCGTCGTCCCGCCAGCACCCTGGCCGGCGCCCGGACCACCCTGGCCCGGACTGTCGCCCTGTGCTGCAGCCCACTCATAGAAGGAGCTGTCATTCTCCTCCATGAGGTTCATGGCATCGTCGTCCGTGACCAGATCCAGCACATCCAGCGCGCTTGCCGGACTGTCCGCCGCCGACGGCGGCAGATGATGTCCACCACTGAGCATGAACACTGCGATCAGTGCAGCCGCCGCGGCGGCACCCGCCGGCATCAGCGCGTGCCGCGTGAATGCACGCTGCAGCCACGCCAGCGCGGAACCGTTGGCCGCCTCGGCCACTGCGGCCTGGCGTGCCTGGTTCAGGCGCGAACGGGTGCGCGCATCGATGCGGGACAATCCTTCCTCGAGCACCAGGCGCGAACGCACCTCCAGCCCGCTTTGCAGCAGCGTGCTCTGTGAAGGTTCGCCGTCACTGGCGTTCATAGTTCGAAGTCTCCGAGTTTCAGGCGCAGCGCCTGGAGGGCACGAAAATAGTGTGTCTTGACGCTGCCTTCTGAGCAACCCATGGCCTGGGCCGTCTGGGCGACGTCCAGGCCCTCGAGGTTGCGCAGCAGAAACGCCTGCCGCTGCCGGTTCGGCAATTGCCTCAAGGCTCCGTCCAGTGCGGTCATCGCCTCATCGAGTTCCAGACGCGCGACGGGCGGCAGATCCGGGCTGGGCGCCTGCGCGATCGGATCGGACTCCTCGTCGTCCTCGTCCTTGCGGAACGGCAGCCATGCCATCACCCGGCCGCGGACGGTGCGGCGGCGCTGCATGTCCCGGATTCGATTTTCCAGAATCCGGTAGAAGAGCGGCTTCCACTCCTCTGCCGGCCGGTCCGCATAGGCGCGCGCAAGCTGCAGCATGGCGTCCTGCACCGCGTCCAGCGCATCGTCCTGGTGCCGCAGGCCGGCCTGCGCGATCTTGTAAGCCTTCAGCTCGACGCTCGCCAGAAACTGGTTGAGCGCTCGCGATCTGGCCTCGGCAGTGTCATTCAATAGGGTGTCGCCGCGCGATGTGGCGGGCATGTTATAAGGCGGCGCGACACTAGCAAAGGCACTCATGCGAGATACAACGCGTGGCCGATGCCCGTGGTTGACCCGCCTCACGCGATTAGCCGACAGCATCCAACCCATTGATTTGAATCAGACAACCCTACTCCACATATGACCGGGGCAGCGCCGCATGGCGGAATTTCACGCATCGCCCTGGACGTACCGCTGAGCCGTCTTTTTGATTATCGGGTGCCGGTGGGGACTGCTGCACCCGCTCCGGGCACACGCGTGCGGGTGCCGTTCGGCCGGCAGCGACTCATCGGCGTGGTGATCGAGCAGGCCGAGGCCTCGCTGCTGCCCGAGGAGCGGCTGAAGCCGATCACGGCCGTCCTCGACACCGTTCCGGTACTTGCCGCCGAGGTCCTGGAGCTGGTGCGCTGGGCCAGCGACTACTACCACCATCCCCTGGGCGAGGTGATCGCCACAGCCCTGCCCAAGGCCGTGCGCGGCGGCGCCAGTGCGGTTGCGCTCGATGAGCTGTGGCGCGCCACCCCCGCGGGTCGCGCGCTGTTCGACAGCGGCCGGCTGGCACGCGCCCCCGCCCAGCGCCAGGTGCTGGAACTGCTGCTCGCCCAAGGTCCCCTGCGCCAGCACGCGTTGGACGAATTCCTGGCCGAACGGCTGCCCCGGTGGCGCTCGGCGGCGATGGCGCTGCGCAAGCAGGGCTGCCTGCTCCAGGAATCCGTGGCCGCAGCGCCACCGGCAGCGGCGCCAACCACCACCGCTGAGGTGCACCCGGCGCCCGTGCCGACGCCCGAGCAGGCCCACGCCGTGGCCGCCATCACCGCCGCGCTGGGTGCATTCTCGACCTTCGTCCTGCATGGCCTGACCGGCAGCGGCAAGACCGAGGTTTACCTGCAGGTGATCAAGGCGGTGCTCGCCCGCGGACGGCGGGCCCTGGTGCTGGTGCCGGAAATCGGGCTGACGCCGCAGCTGGTGCAGCGCTTCGCGCAGCGCCTGGCCGTGCCGCTCGCCGTGCTGCATTCCGGACTGACGGATACCGAACGGCTGGCCGCGTGGCGCACGGCGGTGAGTGGCGAGGCACAGATCATCGTCGGCACGCGCTCGGCGGTGTTCGCGCCGGTACCGGATCTGGGCGTCATCATCGTCGACGAGGAACATGACGCATCGTTGAAGCAGCACGAAGGCGGTTTCCATTACTCCGCGCGCGATCTGGCGCTGGTGCGCGCGCAGCGCGCGCAGGTGCCGGTGGTACTTGGCTCGGCCACGCCTTCTCTTGAAACCCTGCAGAACGTCGTCAGCGGCCGCTATCAGCGACTGTCATTGCCGCGACGTGCCGGTCAGGCAGCCCCACCGCGCCTGGCGCTGGTGGATCTGCGGGCGCACGCGGTCACCTCGGGTCTGGCGACGCCGGTGGTGCAGGCGATGGAGCGACATCTCGCCGCCGATGGCCAGGTGCTCGCATTCCTCAATCGCCGCGGCTACGCACCGACGCTCCTGTGCACGGCCTGCGGCTGGGTCGCGCCGTGCCGCGAGTGTGACGCACGCATGACCGTCCACCAGCGCTTGGGCCGCCTGCGCTGTCATCACTGCGGAGCCGACTCACCGCTCCCCCAGGTCTGTCCCCAGTGCGGTTTCGCGGTACGCCCCGTCGGCCAGGGCACCGAGCGCGTCGAGGAACGCCTGCGCGAACTGTTTCCGCAGGCGCCGCTGGTGCGCGTGGACCGCGACGCCGTGCGCGGTCGAGGCGACATGGACGCTGCCATGGACAGCATCAACAGCGGCGCGGCGCGCATCCTCGTCGGCACCCAGATGGTCACCAAGGGCCACGACTTCCAGAACATGACGCTCGTCGTCGTGCTCAACGCGGACCAGGGCCTCTTCAGCACCGACTTTCGCGCGGCCGAGCGTCTCGCACAGACCATCGTGCAGGTGGCCGGCCGCGCCGGCCGCGGCAGCCGTGCCGGTGAGGTGCTCATTCAGACGGCCTACCCCGACCATCCGCTGCTGCAGACCCTCATGTGCGAGGGCTACGATGGTTTCGCGCGCGCCGCGCTCGCCGAGCGTGCGGCCGCGGCCTGGCCGCCCTTCAGCCGGCTCGCGGTCGTGCGCGCGTCGGCCCTCGACGCTGCCAGCGCGCTTGAATTTCTGACCGCTGCCCGCCGCCTCGCCGGTGTCCCGCACGCTGTCAAACTGCTGGGCCCGGTGCCCGCCGCGATGGCGCGGCGCGCGGGCCGCTATCATTCACAGCTGCTGCTGGAAAGCACGGACCGCCTCGCGCTGCATCGCCTGCTCGGCGGCTGGCTGGCGCGGGTCGCGGAGCTGCCTGCGGCCCGCCGCGTGCGCTGGGCTCTGGACGTCGATCCCATCGACCTGTTCTGAGGTAAAATTGACGGTTTCCAGCAGCGGAAGTCGTCTCCATTGAAGCCACAGCTCGAGCAGCTCCTGCGAGAGGCCGTGAACGGTCTCGTCGGCGGGCTGCTACCGACCGCCCCCGAGGCCTCCCAGATCACCGTTGAGCGCACCCGCGATGCGCAGCACGGCGATTTTGCGACCAACGTCGCGATGCGGCTCGCCAAGTCCGCCCGCCGCAGTCCGCGCGAGCTTGCCGAAGCCATCGCCGCGGCACTGCCCGCGAATGATCTGATCGAGCGCACCGAGATCGCCGCTGCCGGCTTCATCAATTTCCATGTCAGGACCGCCGCGAGCACGCTGGAACTGGCGCGCATCCACGAACTCGGCGTCGCCTACGGTGAAAGCCGCGCCGGTGCCGGTGAACGCGTGCTCGTCGAATTCGTGTCCGCGAACCCGACCGGTCCGCTGCACGTCGGTCACGGCCGCCAGGCCGCCTATGGCGCAACGCTCGCCAATATCCTGGCCGCGACCGGCTTCGAGGTGGCACGCGAGTACTACATCAACGACGCGGGCCGGCAGATGGAGATCCTCGGCGTCAGTACCTGGATCCGCTATCTGGAACTGTGTGGCGAGATCGTGCCGTTCCCGAGCAATGGCTATCTCGGCGACTACGTACGCCCGCTCGCGCAGGCGCTCAAGGCCCGCGAAGGCGAGCGCCTGCGCGCAGCGGCCGCAGCCGTGGTGGCGGGGTTACCGGCGGACGCACCCGCGGGCGACAAGGAAGTCCACATCGATGCACTCATCGCGCGCTGCCGTGAACTGATCGGCGAGGACGGTTTCCAAAGCGTGTTGGGATTGTCGCTCGAACTGATGATTGCGGACATCCGCGATGACCTCGCCGGATTCGGCGTCGAGTTCGATCGCTGGTACTCCGAACGCACGCTCGCCGGCTCCGGGGCCATCGATCGCGCGCTGCAACGGCTGCGGGGACAGCAGCACATCTACGTGAAGGATGGCGCGCAATGGTTCGCGGCCACGCAGTTCGGTGATGAGAAGGACCGGGTCGTGGTGCGCGAGAACGGCGTCGCCACGTACTTCGCCTCCGATATCGCCTATCACCTGGAAAAGCGGGAGCGCGGTTTTGAGCGCCTGCTGGACGTGCTGGGCGCGGACCATCACGGCTACGTGGCGCGCGTGCGGGCCGGTCTCACCGCCATGGGTGAACCCGGTGACAGTCTCGAGGTGAGCCTGATCCAGTTCGTCAGCCTGTTCCGCGGCGGCGAGAAGATTCCGATGGGCAAGCGCGAGGGCCAGTTCGTCACGCTGCGGGAACTGCGCGCGGAGGTGGGCAACGATGCCGGCCGGTTCTTCTACCTGATGCGCAGCCACGACCAGCCGCTGGACTTTGACCTGGCGCTTGCGAAGTCGCGCACCAACGAGAACCCGGTGTACTACATCCAGTACGCGCATGCGCGTGTGACCAGCGTACGCAAGCAACTCGCCGCGAAGGGACTGACGTTCGACCTCGCCGAGGGCCTGGCCAACGCGACCCTGTTGAGCGGCACGCACGAACAGGCGCTGGTCCGGAGTCTGGCGCGCTATCCGGAAAGCCTGCAGCTGGCGGCGACCCAGCGCGCCCCGCATACCCTCGTGTATTACCTGCGCGAACTGGCAAACGCGTTCCACACGTATTACAACGCCGAGCAGTTCATCGTCCCGGAGGCGCCGCTGCGCAACGCACGGCTGGCGCTGGTCAGTGCGGCCCAGCAGGTCATCCGCAACGGCCTCACGCTCCTGGGCGTGAGCGCTCCCGAGAGCATGTGAGACGCCACAGCGCCCGCGACTACAAATCTGCACGGCCACGCGGCAGCGGTGCCGCACGCTGGCAGGATTTCGCGATGGGCCTCATCGCCGGCGGGGTGGTCGGCGCGATGACCTGGGCCTTCACGCACCAGGGACAGCACACACCGGTGGCGCTGGATGCACCCAAGCCCGAAGCGCACAAGCCACCGCCGGATTCACCGGATTCACCGGATTCACCGGATTCGCCGGATACACCGGCCGAAGGCTCGGGGCCGCAGCACTACGACTTTTATTCGATGCTACCCAACTTCGAAGTGGTGGTGCCCGAGAAGGAACGCGATGTGAAGCGCGACCTGCCGACGGTGAAGATCGAGAAACCCGGCTCGTATGTGCTGCAGGCCGGCTCGTACCGCAACGAGGGTGATGCCGACCGGGTGGCCCGCCAGCTGACCCTGCAGGGCATCGACGCCAAGGTGCAGCGCGTGGCGCTGGATGCTGATGTGTGGTTCCGCGTCCGGGTGGGACCGATCAGCGATCTGGCGCAGCTGAACAAGGTGCGCCACCAGCTGCAGTCGGCCGACGTGGATGCACTGGTGATCCGCGTCGGCGACTGAAGCGCGCACCATCAGTCATCAGCGGTGGCGCGGAAATCCACGCCCAGTGAGCGCAGCTTGCGATACAGGTGAGTGCGTTCCATGCCGACCCGCTTGGCGAGCCGCCCGACCTTGCCGTTGCACAGCAGCAGCTGCTGTTGCAGATAGGCGCGCTCGAATTGTTCACGGGCTTCGCGCAGCGGCAGCGCCAGCAGATCCTGCTTGACCAGCGGTTCGCCGGGCACCGCCTGCAGGGCCAGCTCGTGCTCGATCTCCTCGAGCCGGATCTCCTCCGGACCGCCTTGGATCAGCAGCCGCTGCACGAGGTTCTTCAGTTCGCGCAGGTTGTCGGGCCAGGGGTAGTTGCGCATGCGGTTCTGCGCCGCAACGCTGAAGCGCCGGAAGGCCAGGCCTTCGGCGTCGACCGCGCGATCCACGTAGTGCCGCAGCAGTTCCGGAACGTCCTCGGCATAGTCACGCAGGGGCGGGATGCGCACGATGAGCGTGTTCAGGTGTCCGAGCAGATCGCGCCGGAAGTCCGAACCCAAGGTCCCCGCGCGGCCTTCGATCCCGGGCTGGGCCGATGACAGCACGCGCGCTTCGAAGCGCTGCACCGCCGCCGACTTCAGCCGCGAGAACGTGCCGGACTCCAGCACGCCCATCAATACGCGCTGCGCGATCTGCGGCAGGTCCTCGATTTCATTGAGAAACAGCGAGCCGTCGCCGGCCTGCTCGAGGAGACCCTTGGAATCGCCGCTGCCCAGCAGCAGCGACTCGGCGTCTGCCTCCCGCAGGGTGCTGGCAATCACTGTGACGAAGGGCGCGGCACTGCGGGGACTCTCGGCATGCAGGTAGCGGGCAAATGCCTCGCGACCTGATCCGGACTCGCCGATCAGCAGCACCGCTGAGCGGTTCGTCGCCAGCTGCTGCAGGTCGGTGCGCAGCTGCTGGATGACGCGGCTCTTGCCCGCCGGAATCTGCACCTGGTTGGGAGTCATGCGGGCCGGCTGGCGCTTGCGCTTGCCGGCTTCGAGGGCCCGTTCCACGGTGCGCAGCAGCTTGGCGATGGACAATGGCTTCTCGACGAAGTCGAAGGCGCCCAGGCGCGTCGCCTCCACCGCGGTTTCGATCGTGCCATGCCCCGACATCATGACGACCTGCACGCCGTCGGAAGCGGACTGACCCCACTCGCGCAGCAGCGTGATGCCATCCACTCCGGGCATCCAGATGTCCAGCAGCACCAGGTCCGGCATCTGCCGCGCCCTGGCCGCGCGCGCCTGTTCGGCGTCGGCTGCCACCTCGACGGTGTAGCCCTCTTCCGAGAGGATCTCCTTCAGCAGCCCGCGAATGTCCGCCTCATCGTCGACCACCAGAATCCGCATCGCACTCATCCAAGACTCTCCTTGCGCATTGCTGGGCGTCCGCCCAGCACACGATGCGTATTGGCCGCCCGCGTGCTGTCGCGCAGCGGCAGGGTCACCCGCACGCTCGCTCCGCCCTCCGGCCTGTTGTCCGCGTCGATGCGACCTCCATGCTCCTCGACGATCTTTTTCACTATCGCGAGCCCCAGACCGGTACCCCGCGGCTTGCTGGTCACGTAGGGATCGAACACCCGACCGATCAGCTCGCGCGGAAAACCCGGACCATTATCACAAACTGTGACGACGCCGTGTGCCCATTCCGGGCTCTGGCCCTGCAGCAATCGAGTTGAGATATCTACGATCCCTTTCTTATCGCGCGAATCATAACCCTCCAGCGCCTCCAGTGCATTGACGAGCAGGTTATTGAGGATCTGGCGCACGCGGCCCCGGTCCGCCTCGATGGTTCCCAACTGCGGATCCAGATCCAGCCGGATCTGCACCCGGCTGTCCGGAGAGCGGTACAACTCGACCACTTCGGCGATCAGGTCGTTGAGACTGAAAGCGGTGACCTTGATGTCCGGTGCCCGGGCGTACTCGCTGAAGGCGTTGACCATCTGTTTCATGGTCTCCACCTGCTGCACGATGGTGTCGGTGGAGCGCTGCAGCAGCTGTGCGTCCTCCGGGCTCATGCTGGCATGGAACTTACGCTGCATGCGCTCCGCCGACAGCTGGATCGGCGTGAGGGGATTCTTGATCTCATGCGCCAGGCGACGCGCCACCTCGCCCCAGGCGGCATCGCGCTGCGCCTGCAGCAACGCGGTTATGTCATCAAACACAATGACGTAGCCGCGTTCAGCACCCTCGACGCCCAGGGGCGTGCAGGCGCACATCAGCACCCGCCGGTCCGCGCCGCCGTCCAGGTCGATCTGTTCGCGCCACTCTTCGCGACCGGCGGCGAAGCGCACCACCAGCGCGGCCACGAACTGGCTGAAGCGCTCCTGGCCGGCCGCCAGCGCCGGGAGTGACGAGCCGGTTGCCTGCGTGAGATCGACCCCCATGATCTGCCCGGCGGCCTCGTTGGCGATGCGCACCATCAGCTCGCGGTCGATCGCGAGCACCCCGGTGGACAACCGCGCCAGGATGACGGCAAGCCGCCCGCGCTCACGCTCGACCGCCTCCTGGCTGCGCCAAGCCTCCTCGCGCGCCCGCCGCAGCCGCTTGGTCATGTCATTGAAGGAGTGCACCAGGTAGCCCAGTTCATCGCGCGAGGGCAGCGGCAGGCGGGTAGCAAAATCGCCCTTGCCGACCGCACGGGTCCCGGCGATCAGGTCCTGGACCGGCCGGATCAGCTTCTGCGCGGAATAAATGGCGCCGTAGATGGCCGCGAGCATCGCCAGCAGCAGCACCAGGGTGAGGGTGAGGCGGAAACTGTTCTTCAAGGTCTCCCGCAGCGCAGCCAGGTCCCCATACTGGGAGTAGGTCTGCTGGACGGCCTCGGAGAGCTTGGAGAGCTGCTGCGGCACTTCGTATACGGCATAGACGTAGCGACGGTCGCTCGAATCGCTGCTTTCGGACAACGGCGCGGCCACTCGGATCAGGTACCGGCCGCCGACCTGGGGATCGATGCCGACATAGGGGCGGTGCTGGCTGATCTGGCGCAGCACCTCGGAGGGCGGTGGCATCGGCGACACTTCGATGGCGTTGTCGCTGCTGAAGGCCATCACGTGCTGGTCCGAATCGAACAGCACGATCTCGGCGGCATCGGTGGCGGTGAGTTCCGCGTTGAGGCTCGCCACCACCTGGTCGCGCGGCGTATAGGCCAGCGAGAGCGCAAAGCGTTCCGTGGTCGCGCCGTATTCACGCATGCGGACATCGATTGCGGCACGCGACAGCAGCAGCGCGTCGTTCAGCCCCTGCTTGACCTCGACCCGGAACCAGCTGTCGATGCCGCGGTTCAGGAAGTCCAGGGAGAACAGGTAGACGATCAGCAGCGGTGCGATCACCAGCGCGCCAAAAGTGCTGACGGTCCGCGCCGTCAGCCGCGAACCGGGTACGTTGTTGCGGAAGTCGCGGACCAGCTGCCAGATCTTGCGGGCGATCAGCGCCGTCAGGCCGATCACGCCGATGACGTTCAGCAGCAGGATCCACGGCTGCATGCGCTCGAAATCCGAGGAATGCTGCACGCTCTTCGCGAGCATCAGCAGAGCACTGGTACCGATCGTCGCCCACAGCAGCACCTGGGCATAGCTGCCCCAGGGACGACGCGCCGGTGTCAGGTTGTCAGTGACCATGTGTACCAGCTGCTGACGCGGCTCCAGTTATCGGTCCAGAACAGCAGTGCCCGCAGCGAGGCCGAGAGGTGCCCGCGATGGATGCCGGCGCGGACGCTAATCACATACCTGGCTCCCGGTTCAAGCTGTGGCTCGACCAGGATGGGCCAGGCGTCAACCGTGCCGAGGTATTGCAGGGCGGCATCGAGGGTGGCGAAGGTCTGCTGATCGCCGGTCTCCCGGTCACGCACCACGTAGCGGTCGCTGACCGTGTGATACGCCAGCTCGCGCTGCAGCGTGACGTCGACAACGGTGCTGTCGAACCAGAACCGGCGCGAGCGCTCGACGCGCGCGTCGACGTCGAACAGCAGGTCGACGCCGTCCCGCAGCGCATCGCTGATGGTCGGGGTCATCGGATAATCGATGCGCGCGTGCAGCTGGAACACGGAGTGGTCCAGGTCCACGAAGGCTGACCGCACCTGCAGCACGCCATCCAGGGCATCGCCCAAGGCCACCACGCTGCACAGCGCGAGCCAGGCAGCGCCAAGCGTTACCCACGGGGAGCGAGCCATCACTTCAATGCGTTCCGGGTGTGACTTTATCCAGACAAGCATAATAGAAGCCGTCAGTGCCCGCCTCGCCACCGGGCAACAGCTGCACGCCATGGGTGCAGATCTGGGCACCCGGCACGGACAGCCCCGCGGCGGGCAGCAGCTGCGCCGGCGGGACGACCCGCAGCCCACGCTCGGTGGCCGCGGTGAACCGCTCGATGACGGCGTCGTTCTCCTGCGGCAGGACCGAGCAGGTGCAGTACAGCAGGCGGCCACCCGGCGCCAGCAGCGTCCCGGCATATTCCAGCAGCGCCAGCTGCGTCTGTGCGAACGCGGCGATATCCGCTTCCCGCCGCAGCAGCCGGATGTCCGGATGGCGGCGGATGACGCCGGTGGCCGAACAGGGCGCATCGAGAAGAATGCGATCGAACCCACCACGGGCGACGGCCGCGACCATCGTGCCGTCCGCCGCGCGGCCGGTGCGCAGGTCTGCGACGACGAGTTCGGCGTTGCGTTGGCAACGGGTAAGGTTGTCGCGCACGCGCCGCAGCCGCGCGGCGTCCGAGTCGGCGGCGACCACCTCGCAGGCGCCGCCGGCGCGTTCCAGGATATGCAGCGTCTTGCCGCCGGGTGCCGCGCAGGCATCCAGGATCCGCATCCGCGGTCCGGCGTCGAGCAGTTCGGCGGCCAGCTGCGCGCCGCTGTCCTGGACCGAGACCCACCCGTGTTCGAACTGCGGCAGAGCGGCCACCGCCACCGGCGCCGCAAGCTCCACGGCCGCGGGCGCCCACGCCGAGGCGCGCGCCGCCACGCCGGCCTGGGTCAGCAGGCCGAGGTAGGCATCCCGATCGATGCGCGACAGATCCACGCGCAGGATCATCGGCGGATGGACGTTGTTGGCGGCCATCACGGCCGCGGCGTGCTGCGGCCACGCCTGCTGCAACGTGGTGGCAAGCCAGCGCGGATGGGCGGCCGCAACCACGGGGTCCGCATCGACCTGCGCAAACAGCTGCTCGCGCTCGCGCACCAGCCGGCGCAGCAGGGCGTTGACCAGCCCGGCGGCGCGCGCCTGGCCCAGCGTGCGCGCCGCATTGACGGCCGCGTTGACCGTCAGCTGCGCCGGGTTGCGCGAGTATTCGATCTGGTGAGCCGCCGCCACCAGCAGCGCGCTCAGTTCCGGCTCCAGGTGGCCTGCTTTGCGATCCAGGAGACGCTGGACCGCGGGCCACAGCCGCAGGTACCAGCGCACGCTGCCCAGCACCACCGCCCGCACGGCGGCGGCTTCCGCGGATCCTGCCACCCTGGCGAGCGCTGCGTCGGCGGACGCACCCTTGTCGATGACTGCGGCAATCACCCGCGCGGCGCTGACCAGCACCGCAGTACGCCCATCCCTCATCCGAAGCTCCCCGTGCCGGGGCCCGCGGAGTTCACGAACTCGCGGGCGGCCACGACCTTGCGCCCGGCGCGCTGCAGCTGCGAAACATGCAGCTCACCGGTTCCGCAGGCCACGCGCAGCACCTCGCCCTCGGGACCTGGAGCAAGGCCGAGCCAGGTGCCCGGCGTGGGCGCCGCAGGCGCGGTGCCGCCTCGCGCGTACGCGTCGTGGATCCGCAGCTGCTCGCCGGCGAACACGGTCTGCGCCACCGGCCAGAGATTGAAGGCGCGCACCTGGCGGGAGATCGACGCGGCCGGATCCTCCCAGTTGATGTGCGCTTCAGACTTGGCGAGCTTATGCGCATAGCTGGCACCGGCCGTCGGTTGCGGTTGTGCGGCGAGGTCCCCCGTGGCCAGCGCTTCCAGTACTGCGAGCAGTGATTGGGCGCCGAGTGCCGCGAGCTGCGCGTGCAGCAAGGCGCTGGTGGCACGCTCACCGATGGGCACCGTGCGGATTGCCAGCATGCCGCCGGTATCCAGCCCCTCATCCATCTGCATGATGGTCACACCGGTCACCTCGTCACCGGCGAGGATGGCCCGCTGGATGGGCGCTGCACCGCGCCAGCGTGGCAGCAGCGAGGCGTGGATGTTGAGGCATCCGAGGCGCGGCAGCTGCAGCACCTCGCGCGGCAGGATCTGACCGTAAGCCACCACCACCATGACATCCGGCGCCAGCGCCGCGAGGGCGTCGCGCGCGCTTGCGGCACGCAGCGTCTGCGGCTGGGCCACGAGCACTCCGTGCTGCAGGGCGACCTGTTTGACGGGACTCGGAGCCAGCTGCCGGCCGCGGCCCTGCGGACGGTCCGGCTGGGTGAGGACGCCGATGACGGTGTGCCGGGAATCCAGCAGCGTCTGCAACGCCGGCACGGCGAACTGCGGCGTGCCGGCGAAGGCCACGCGCAGCGGGCTGGAAACCGTCATGGTGGGGGCCGGGCGCGGCTAGCGCGCGCCGGCAGTGCGTGTCACGCCGTCGCGATGC
>Ga0302313_10000124_pt1 | contig 71274 bp, 63 predicted proteins | sample III_Palsa_N2_2_FD_200454 | JGI IMG/M metagenome (GOLD analysis project Ga0302313, IMG submission 200454) | Peat permafrost microbial communities from Stordalen Mire near Abisko, Sweden - III_Palsa_N2_2 | ecosystem: Environmental > Terrestrial > Soil > Palsa > Peat permafrost | place: Sweden...
GTTGCCTCGCAGCGTGTTGATCTCGCCGTTGTGGGCGATGTAGCGATAGGGGTGCGAGCGGTCCCAGCTCGGGAACGTGTTGGTGCTGAAGCGCGAATGCACCAGCGCCAGCGCCGTCTCCATCGCCGGATCGTTGAGATCCTTGAAGTACTGCGAGAGCTGCCCGGTCAGCAGCATGCCCTTGTAGACGATGGTCTTGTGCGACAGGCTCGGCACGTACCAGTACTCGGCGCCGCCCATCGTGGAGGCACGGATCTCGCTGTAGGCACGCTTGCGGATGACGTACAGCTTGCGCTCGAACACGGCCTCGTCGCTCAGCGCCGGATCGCGGCCGATGAACACCTGGCGCATGAACGGCTCGCTGCTGCGCGCCGTGTCACCCAGCATCGAATTGTCGGTCGGCAGGGTGCGCCACCCGATCAGGGTCTGCCCTTCCGACTGCACGATCTGCTCGAAATGCTCTTCGAGGCGGCGCCGGCTGGTGGGATTGCGCGGCAGGAAAATGATGCCGCTGCCATAGGCCCCCGGGGGCGGCAGACTCAGGCGCGCCTTGCGGGCAACCTCCTTGAAGAACGCGTGCGGCATCTGCAGCAGGACCCCGGCGCCGTCGCCGGTATTGGTCTCCGCGCCGCTCGCGCCACGGTGGTCCAGATTGCGCAGCACCTGGATGGCCTGCTGCAGGATCTTGTGGGATTTGCGGCCCTTAATGTCGGCAACGAAGCCGACTCCGCAGGCATCATGCTCGAACTGCGGATCATAGAGACCCTGCTTGCCCGGCCGCATGTGCGGTGCACCCTTGTTCATAGCCGACACCTTTTGAGCACCGGTGCCTGGCCCCGGCGCAGTCCTGCCTGTCTTACTCACGCTTTCCCCCAAAACCAATACAGCGCCTCGTGGCGCTCGTCTACTCGCCCGGGGCCTGGGAAGGCTTGGGCGGTCTTCAGGCGGCCTGTTCGGCCTGGTTCACTCCGATATAGCCGAGTATCCCCCGGGCAGCCTCGCGACCCTCGAAAACGGCGGTCACGACAAGATCGGAACCTCTAACCATATCACCGCCGGCGAAGATCTTGGGATTTGTGGTTTGAAAAGGGGTGTCCCGGGTGGCCGAGACCCGCACCCGGCCATTGGCGTGGAGTCTGATGCCCGCCGTTTCCAGCCAGCCGGGGGGGCTGGGCAGGAACCCGAAAGCCACGATCACCGCATCGGCCGCAATGACCTCCTCGGTTCCGGGCACGGTCTCGGGGACGCGGCGGCCGCGGGGACCCGGGGGACCCAACCGGGTCTGGACGACTTTCACGCCCTCGACCCGTTCCGCACCGACGATTTCGATGGGCTGGCGGTTGAACAGGAATTCAACGCCCTCCTCCTTGCTGTTCTTATAGTCCCGGCGCGAGCCAGGCATGTTGTCCTCGTCGCGCCGGTAGGTGCAGGTCACCGACGCTGCGCCCTGGCGCACCGCGGTGCGGTTGCAGTCCATGCCCGTGTCGCCACCACCCAGCACGACGATCCGGCGGTCGCGCAGGCTGATCCAGCCCGTGCCCGGTAGTCCGAGTTCGTGATTGATATTGGAAATGAGGTAGGGCAGCGCCTCATGGACTCCGGGGAGGTCCTCGCCGGGGAAGCCGCCTTTGACATATTGGTAGGTGCCCATCCCGAGGAACACGGCATCGAACTGCGCGCTGAGCTCATCGAGGGTGATGTCCCGACCGATCTCGACACCCAGCCGGAACTCCACACCCATGCCCTCCATGAGCGTCCGCCGCTTCTCGACGATCTCCTTCTCGAGCTTGAAGGGCGGGATACCGAAGGTCAGCAGGCCGCCGATGCGCGAGTAGCGGTCGAACACCACCGGCTTCACGCCGTTGCGCGCCAGGATGTCCGCGCAGCCAAGTCCGGCGGGACCGGCGCCGACGATCGCGACTCGCTTGCCGGTGTCCTTGACGTGGGACATGTCCGGCTTCCAGCCCTGCTTCACCGCCTCATCCGTGATGTACTTTTCGATCGACCCGATGGTCACGGCCCCGAGGCCGTCGTTCAAGGTGCAGGCACCTTCGCAGAGGCGATCCTGCGGACAGATCCGGCCGCACACTTCGGGCAGCGAGTTGGTCTTGTGTGAGAGCTCGGCCGCCTCGAACAGCTTGCCCTGCTGGATCAGCTTCAGCCAGTTCGGGATGTAGTTGTGCACCGGACATTTCCATTCACAGAACGGATTGCCGCAGGCCAGGCAGCGACCGGCCTGCGCGCCGGCGCCCTCCTTGCTGTATGGCGCATAGATCTCGGAATAACCGGCGATGCGCACGCCCACGGGCAGCTTCTCCGGATCAGTGCGCGGGACTTCGAGGAATTGCAGGTTCTTGTCAGCCATGTTCGGTCCTCAATCGGTCCTCTAGGCCGCGCAGCGCAGGTTTTCGATCAGCGAGTCGATGGAAGCGGCCTTGGGCTTCACCAGCCAGAACTTCCCGGCAAAGCTGCGGAAGTCATTGAGGATCTCCGCGCCCCAGACGCTGCCGGTCTCGGCGACGTGCTGTTCGAGCAGCCCCGTCAGGTGCAGCTGGTGGGTCTGCATGGCCTCCGCGTGAATGCGGCTGATGTCGATCAGCTCGTGGTTGTAGCGATCGACGAAATCGCGGTCCAGGTCCAGCACGTACGCGAACCCACCGGTAAAGCCGGCGCCGAAGTTCACGCCCGTGCGCCCCAGAACGCACACCACGCCGCCGGTCATGTACTCGCAGCAGTGATCGCCCACGCCTTCGATGACGGCAATCGCGCCCGAATTGCGCACGGCGAAGCGCTCGCCGGCCATCCCGGCCGCGAACAGCGCGCCGCCGGTGGCCCCGTAGAGGCAGGTATTGCCCATGATGGTGGTCTCGCGGGCCACGTAGCTGGCGACGCGCGGCGGTCGGACGACAATGCGGCCCGCCGCCATGCCCTTGCCCACGTAGTCATTGGCATCGCCTTCCAGGTACAGATGCAGGCCACCGGCATTCCAGGCGCCGAAGCTCTGGCCCACATTGCCGGACAGGCGCACGACAATGGGCCGATCCTTCATGCCGTAGTTACCCCAGCGCCGGGCGATCTCCCCGGAAAGGCGCGCGCCGATGGAGCGGTTGAAGTTCTGCACCTCGTACTGCCACTCCCCACCCCAGCCGCCGGCAATGGCCGCGCGCATGTCGGCCACCATCTTTTCCGCAAGCTCGCCCTTGTCGAAGGGAGCATTGGACGGGGCAACACAGAATTGCGGTGAATCCGCGGCGAGACCGGCGCGTGACAGCAGCGGTGACAGATCCAGCTTGCGCTGCCGCGGCGTCTCCCCGGGCAGCGCCTCGAGGTACTCGGTGCGACCGATCAGGTCCTCGATGCGGCGCACGCCGAGTGCGGCCAGCAGCTCGCGCACCTCGCGGGCCACGAAGCGGAAGTAGTTGATGACCATCTCGGGCAGGCCGATGAAGTACTTGGAGCGCAGCACGTTGTGCTGGGTGGCGACGCCGGTGGCGCAGTTGTTCAGGTGACAGATGCGCAGGTACTTGCAGCCCAGCGCCACCATCGGGGCAGTGCCGAAGCCGAAGCTCTCGGCCCCGAGGATCGCGGCCTTGATGACATCCAGCCCGGTCTTCAGCCCGCCGTCGGTCTGCACCCGCACGCGGTGCCGAAGATCGTTGGCGCGCAGGGTCTGGTGTGCCTCGGCGAGCCCCAGTTCCCACGGCGTGCCGGCGTACTTGATGGAGGAGATGGGACTGGCGCCCGTGCCGCCATCATGGCCGGAAATCGTGATGAGATCCGCGTAAGCCTTTGCGACACCCGCCGCGACGGTACCCACCCCAGGCTCGGCGACGAGCTTCACGGACACGAGCGCGGTGGGATTGACCTGCTTCAGGTCGAAGATCAGCTGCGCGAGATCCTCAATGGAATAGATATCGTGATGCGGGGGCGGGGAGATGAGCCCCACGCCCGGTCGCGCGAAGCGCAGCCGCGCGATGCCTTCGTTGACCTTGTGGCCCGGCAGCTGGCCGCCCTCGCCGGGTTTGGCACCCTGGGCCATCTTGATCTGCAGGACTTCGGCATTCACCAGGTACTCCGGCGTCACGCCGAAGCGGCCCGAGGCGACCTGCTTGATCTTCGAACTCTTCTCAGTGCCGTAGCGGACCGGGTCCTCACCGCCCTCACCGGAGTTGGAGCGCGCGCCGAGCCGGTTCATCGCTATCGCGAGTGCCTCGTGGGCTTCGGGTGACAGCGCACCCATCGACATGCCGGCGCTGTCGAAGCGGCTGAGGATCGCGGCTTCGGGCTCGACTTCGGCCAGCGGAATCGGTGCGGCGGACGGCTTCAGCTGCAGCAGGTCGCGCAGGCAGGACGCGCGGCGGGTATTCACCAGGCCGGCGAACTGCTGATAGCGCTCGTAGTCATTGGAGACCACGGCGGCCTGCAGCGTGGCGACCACGTCGGGGTTGTACATGTGGTACTCGCCACCATGCACGTACTTGAGCAGGCCGCCGTGCTCGAGCGGCGCGCGCGGATTCCAGGCGCGCGCGCCCAGGAACCTCTGGTCCCCTTCCAGATCGCTGAAGTCCGCCCCCTGGATGCGGCTGGCCGTGCCGTGGAAGCACAGCTTCACGACGGTTTCGTGCAGCCCGACGATCTCGAACAGCTGCGAACTGCGGTAGCTGGCAATGCTCGAGATGCCCATCTTGGACATGATCTTGAACAGACCCTTGTAGATGCCGGCGCGGTAGGAGCGTCCGATCTCGGCCCGCTCGGCGAATTCCATGGTGGCCTTGCCAATGCGCATCATCTCGAAGAGCACCTGATAGGCCATGTAGGGATACACGGCCGAGGCACCAAAGCCGATCAGACAGGCAAAATGGTGCGGGTCGCGCGCCGTGCCGGTCTCGATCAGCAGGTTGCACAGGCAGCGCAGGCCGGTGCGCACCAGGTGCTGATGCACGGCGCCGGTGGCCAGCAGCGCATGCATCGGCAGTTTCTCGCGCACCAGGTAGCGATCCGACAGCAGCAGCACCATCTTGCCGCCGCGCACGGCGGTTTCCGCCTGCGCGCAGATCCGGCGCAACGCCTGCTCCAGGCCTTCCGCAGGCTCGTACTGCAGATCGATGAAGGCGTGGCTGAGCCCGGTAGTGGCTACGTCCAGGATCTGGCGCAGCTTGCGCTGCGACAGGATCGGCGATCCGAGCACGATCTGCCGCGCATGCTCGGCGGCCGGCAGGAACACGTTGCACTCGGGCCCGATCTGCGTCTGCAGCGACATCACGATGGACTCGCGCAGCGGATCGATCGGCGGATTGGTGACCTGCGCGAACTGCTGCCGGAAGTAATCAAACAGCGAGCGTACCCGCGAGGACATCACCGGCATCGGGGTGTCATCTCCCATCGAGCCGACCGCCTCACTCTCATCCTGCGCCAGCACGCGGATGATCTCCTCGCGCTCCTCCGCGCTGACGTTGAACATCTTCTGGTAGCGGGCCAGCGTATCCGCGTCCATGGGCTCGGCCGCAAGGCTGCTGTCGACGAGGTCGGTCTCCAGGTAGCGCACGCCCTGCTTCAACCAGGCCTTGTAGGGATGGCGTGTCGCGAGCAGCCGATCGATGTCCCGGGTCTCCATGAGCGTGGCGTTCGTGAGATCGAGCACCAGCATGTCGCCGGGCCCGAGCTTGCCCTTGCGCACGACATCCTCGGGCCGGTAATCCCACACTCCCGTTTCCGATGCGACGGTCAGCGTGCGATTGCGGGTGATCGTATAGCGGGCCGGGCGCAGACCGTTGCGGTCCAGCGTGCAGCCGACATAGCGGCCATCGCAGAACACCAGGCCGGCCGGCCCGTCCCAGGGCTCCATGTGTACCGAGTAATACTCGTAGAAGGCGCGCAGATCCGAATCGATGTCGTCGCGCCCGTGCCAGGCCGGCGGCACCAGCAGGCGCATGGCGTGCATGGGATCGAGGCCGCCCATCAGCAGCACTTCGAACATGTTGTCCAGGCTCTGCGAGTCCGAGCCATGCAGCGTCACCAGCGGCAGTACGTCGGCGAGCTGCGGCAGCAGCGGGGAGCTGAAGACCGGGCCGCGCGCGAGTGCCCAGTTGCGGTTGCCCTCAATGGTGTTGATCTCGCCGTTGTGCGCGAGGTAGCGGAAGGGATGCGCCAGCCGCCACTGCGGCAGGGTGTTGGTGGAAAAGCGCTGATGGAACACCACCACCGAGGTCTCGAGCCTGGGATCGATGAGGTCCAGGTAGAACTCGGCCAGGTGCTGCGGCATGACCATGCCTTTGTAGACGATGTTCACGGCCGAGAGGCTCGGCACATAGAACATCGGGTCCGTCTCAAGCGCCTTCTCGGTACGCCGGCGCGTCATGAACAGGCGCCGATTGAAGGCCGCCTCGTCGAGATCATCCGGGCAGTTGATGAAGGCCTGCTCCATGTGCGGCAGGGTCTTCAGCGCCTGCGCACCGCAGGCATCGGGGTTCGTGGGCAGCAGCCGCCAGCCCGCGAGCGTAAGGCCCTCGCGGGCGGCTTCGGCCGCGAGGCGCTCGCGCGCCGTCTGCGCACGCGCCGGGTCCGTGTTCATGAATACGATACCGGCGGCAAAGCGCGCCGCCAGCCCGATGCCGGACTGCGCGGCCACCGCGCGCAGGAATTTCTCCGGACGCTTCAGCGACACACCGCAACCGTCACCCGTCTTGCCGTCAGCGGCGACCGCGCCGCGGTGCGTGAGCCGGTTCAGCGAGGCGATCGCGGTTTGCACCAGCCAGTGACTGGGCTGGTCGTCCAGGTTGGCGATCAGACCAAAGCCGCAGCTGTCTTTCTCGTACGACTCTTTATAGAGGCTGTTCATACATTCCGAATATTGCTGAGCCGCCCGACAGGGTCAATGCGCAGCTGATCCCGGCGAGGGTTTTGCCCCCTTTCGGGACGACGACGGCTTGAATGCACAGCGCCGGGGCAGAGTGCGGCCCGGGAATGCTAATGTTCCTGCCGTGAGACGCCATCAGCAAGCCTTGTCGATCGCGCCGGATCATCCGGTGTTCGCAGGTCACTTTCCGGACGCCCCGGTGGTGCCCGGCGTGCTGCTGCTGTCGATGGTCCTTGATGCCGCCGATGAGTGGCTGGGGACCGCCGTGCAGCCGGCGCGTCTGCGCCAGGCGAAGTTTCCTGCTCCCTGGCTACCGGGAATGCAGGTACAGGCGAGCCTGGAGTTCGACGCCAGGCAGTTGCGCTTCGAAGTCACAGCCAACGATCGGACGCTGGCGCTGGGCGTATTCGAACTGGAGAGCGGCGGATGAGCATCGTGAGACGCATTGCCTTGACCCTGGCTGCCGGCGCGGCGTCGGTGCTGACCCTTGCCGTCCCGGGCGCGGACCTGGCGGCGCCGGATCTGGATACGCTGCTGCAGCACCTGGCGCGACCGGCGCCCGCAACCACGCCGTTCGTGGAAGTGCACTTCTCGCCGCTGCTCAGCCGGCCACTCATCGTCTCCGGCGAACTTGAGTATTCCGGTCCGGACTCACTGGCGCGCACGGTCGACAAACCTTATGCCGAACACACCGAGATCCACGGTGATGAAGTCAGCGTCGTGCGCGGCAATGGCAAGCCCCGCACGTTTTCCTTAGGCCGCGCCCCGGAACTGAAGACGCTGCTGAGCAGCTTTTCGGCGCTGCTGGGCGGCAACCGTCAACAGCTTGAGCGCAGCTTCACCCTGACCGTCAGCGGCGATGATGCGCATTGGACGCTCGGCCTGACGCCGCGCGACAGCCGCGTGAGCCAGCGGGTGTCGCGGATCACGGTCAACGGCGCGGCCGGCAGTCCGCGATGCATGACCACCGCCGCCCCGGATGGCAGCGTGACCGTGATGCTGATGGCAGACGCGGCCGGCACCCCGGTGCCGAGCGGCGTCGATCGGGCGGCACTCGACAAGCTGTGCCACTGATTTCCTCCGCGCGCGGATCCGCCCGGGTCACGGCGCTGCTGTGGCTGGCGCTGCTGGCCGGTGCGGGCCTCGTGATCCATCACAGCTTGCGCATCAGCGGCGATCTGCGCCTGTTCATGCCTGCGCCCCGCGATGCGGTGGGGCGGCTGCTGCTGCAGGAAGTCAGCGAGGGCCCGGCGGCCAAACTGCTGTTGCTGTCGATACAGGAGGCCCCGCCCGCAGCGCTCGCAGCCATGTCGCAGAAACTCGCCGCCGCGTTGCGCGCGGATCCCGCGTTCGGGTTCGTCAGCAACGGCGAACAGCGGCTCGACATGGTGCCCGATGCACTGCTGCCCTACCGTTACCTGCTCTCCCCGACCCTGGATTCGAATCACCTCGATGCGGATTACCTGCATGAGCAGCTGCAGGAACGCGAACAGGACCTCGCCTCGCCCGCCGGCACCCTGCTGACCCCGCTCCTGCCCCGCGATCCGACGCTGGAGCTGATCAAGGTCCTGGAGTCCTGGGAGCCCGCGCACCAGGCACAGCAGCTGTTCGATGTCTGGTTCAACCCGGCCGGAAACGCGGCATTGCTGATCGTGCAGACGCGGGGTGCGGGCTTTGATCCGACCGGCCAGCAGACGGCGATCGCAACGCTGCGGCGTCACTTCAATGAGGTGCGCTCGAGCCCGGTTGCGCAGCTGACCGTCACCGGCCCTGGCGCGTTTGCCGTCATCATGCAGGGGCGCAGCGAGGCGGATGCGCGCGTCGCCGCGATATGCGACTCGGTGGGCATGGTGCTGCTGATGCTGGTGGCCTATCGCAGCGTCCGACGCGTGTTGCTGGGCGCGCTGCCGCTGGCCACCGCGGGCGTGTGCGGGCTGGGCGCGGTCGCTGCCCTCTTCAGCAGCGTCCACGGCATCACCATCGCCTTCGGCTTCACGCTCACGGGCGTCGCGCTGGACTACCCGATCTACCTGTTCAGCAACGAACAACCGGGAGTTCGCCCCCTGGATGTGGCGCGCACGGTGTGGCCGACCCTCGCCACCGCGGTGGCCGCCGTGTGCATCGCCTACCTCGCGTTCCTGGTCTCCGGAGTTCTGGGACTGGCGCAGCTCGCGACGTTCAACATTGCCGGGCTCGCCGCCGCGGGCCTGTGCGCACGCTACCTGCTGCCGCGACTGCTGCCGGTGGGGGTCCGCGATCACGGCACGGGCCTGCTGCCCACCGCGCTCGTGAACTTCTCGAATCGACTCCCGGCGACGCCCTGGCTCGCGCCGGTGATCGCGGTGGTTGGCCTGGCCATCGTCATCGGCATACGCGGTCCGTGGTGGGACAACGATCTCGGGCACCTGACGCCGGTACCCGAACCACTGCTGCGTGAGTACGAGAACCTGCAGCAGGCGCTCGGTTCGCCCGACGTGCGCTACCTGCTCGCACTGGAGGCCCCCACACCCGACCAACTCCTGGCGCGGGAGGAGTTGCTGTCGGGGCAACTGGACGCACTTGCCACGCGCCATGTGATCGGCGGCTATGACCTTGCCGCGCGCTACCTGCCCAGCGCCGCGGTGCAGCGGCGCCGCCAGGCCGCGCTGCCGGATGACACGACCCTCAAGGACAGCCTCGCGAAGGCCGCGGCGGGAATGGCCTTCAGGCCTGACCTGTTCGCACCCTTCCTGGCGGACGTCGCGCGTGCCCGCACCCTGCCGCCGCTGGTGGTGGATACCGTGGCCGGAACGCCGCTGGCCCTGACCGTAGGGGCGCTGCTGCAGCAGCGCGACGGCGGCTGGACCGGTCTTGTGACCTTCACCGACGTCCAGCAACCGCAGCAGCTGGCGGTCCTGGCCGCAGGCTCGGGTGGCACCATCCAGCTGCTCGATCTCAAGCAGGCGGCAGAGGACCTGGTCGCCAACCAGCGGCAACGCATTCTTGCCAGCATGGCCGCCGCCTTTGTGCTGCTCATCGTGGTGGTTGCCGTGACCTGCCGTTCGCTGCGCCGCATGGTGCGCGTGGTCACGCCCATGGCCCTGTCGACGTTGTTGACACTCGCCATCCTGCACGCAAGCGGGATCGCCCTGAACCTGTTCCACCTGATCGCCCTGGTCCTCGCGGCGGGTCTGGGCCTCGACTACGGGCTGTTCCTCGAGCGCGCCGGCCATGAGCCCGCGGCGCACCGTCGCGCCGTGCACGCCGTCACCATCTGCGCCACCGCCGCCTGCGTGGTCTTCGCGGTTCTGGGCAGCTCGACTCTGCCGGTGCTGCGCTCGATCGGCATCACCGTCGTGCTGGGCGTGGCGAGCAACTTCGTCCTGGCGCAGCTCCTGATCCGCAGGGCGCGGCCATGACCGAGGTGGACCGGGACGTCATTTCCCAGCTGATCCCCCACCAGGGCTCCATGTCGCTGCTGGAGCGGGTGGTGCGCTGGGATGGCTCGACCATCGACGCCGTGGCGATCTCGCACCGGAGCGCCGGGCATCCGCTGCGCACGAATGGCCAGTTGCGCGCAGTGCACCTGTGTGAATACGGTGCCCAGGCGGCGGCGCTGCACGGTGGCCTCGTGGCACGCGCCGCGGGCGGTGCTGCGGCGCCGGGGTACCTGGTATCACTGCGCGATGTTGCCCTCGCCTGCCGCCGCATCGATGCTCTCGCCGGTGAACTTGTGATCCGCGCTGAACTGCTGCTGCAGGACAGCGGCAGCTGGCAATATCTGTTTGCGGCCACTCACGAGGGTGCGAAACTTGCGACTGGACGCCTGGCGATCATCCGCCGCAGGTAATCGAGCCTATGCCGCTGAGAATCGAAATCGACGATCTCACCCGCCCGCAGATCCACGCGTTGCTCAATGAGCACCTGGAACACATGCGCGCCATCACACCGCCGGGAAGCGTGCACGCCCTCGACCTCGATCGGCTGCGCACGCCCGACATCACCTTCTGGTCGGTGTGGGAGGACGCGCGGCTGGTGGGCTGCGGTGCCCTGAAGGAACTGGACCTGCGCCACGGTGAGGTGAAGTCCATGCGCACTCCCCAGGCACTGCGGCGCAAGGGCGCCGGGCGTGCCGTGCTGACGCATATTCTCGCGGTCGCGCGCAGTCGTGGCTACCAGCGCCTGAGCCTGGAAACCGGTGCTACGGAGCCGTTCAAGCCGGCGCACGCACTGTATGCGAGCGCCGGTTTCACCTTCTGCGGACCTTTCGGCGAGTACCGCGACGATCCGCATAGCGTGTTCATGACCCTGGTTTTGTAAGGATCCGCATGTCCGCACTCTTCAAGAAACTGAATCTGGGCATACAGGCCACCATCCACGTGCTCAACGCTCCGCAATCGTTTGAGTCGGAACTGGCTGCGTTGCAGGACGTGTCGGTCAAACGGTCGGTCGTTGGAGCAAGCAGCTTCGCCATGGCGTTCGTGATCACCCAGGCCGAGCTCGACGCGGCGAGCAGGAAGCTCGCCGCCGCCTGCACAGGTGATGCCGCGCTGTGGATGGTCTTTCCCAAGGGCACGTCCAAAAAATATGAATGCGAATTCAATCGCGACTCGGGCTGGCCGCTGCTCGGAGCGGCAGGGTTCGAACCGGTGCGCATGATCGCAATCGATGAGGACTGGTCCGCGCTGCGCTTCCGCCGCGTCGAACACATCAAGCGGATGAGCCGCAAACCCGGTGGTGCGATTTCCAAGGCAGGAAAGCGTAAGGCCGTGGCGCGTGGCAAGCCATGAAAACCCTGTACCGCCTGTTGGCCATCATGCCCACCTTGGCCGTCGCCCAAACCCCGTCGGTCCTGCACCCGGACAATATTGCGCCCACGGCCGTCTCTCCCGGCGTGGTGCTGAAGGAACTGACCGGCCGCACCTCGCTGCCGGGTGCCCGCAGTACCCAGGCAAGTGTGGCGTTTTTCCACCTGGAACCCGGACGCGCGAGCGCCTGGAGTTACAACAAGGCTGGCGAGGAATCGTTCTTCATCCTGAAGGGCCATGGGACGGTATGGACCGGCAGCCGATCTCAGGCGGTCAGACCCGGATCGTTCATCCTGATCCCGGCAAGTACGGTGCGCTCGATCCGCGCCAGCCGTGCCGAAGCGCTGGAGTTCTATGCCCTCACGACGCCCGCATGGAGCGCTGATGATGATGTGCACACGAGCGCGCCCGCTGGGGCGCCCCAGTAACAGCCCCACGCCTTTTAGCGGGAGGAACTATGAGTACTCAGATCGAAAAGGCCGAAGCGTTCCGACAGCTGCATGGCAAGGGCTCGTGCTTTGTCATTCCGAATCCGTGGGACCCGGGAGCGGCGCGGCTGCTGGAACATCTGCGATTCAAGGCGCTGGCATCCTCCAGCGCCGGCTTCGCCTGGTCGCAGGCGAAGAGCGATCTCGCCGTCACGAAGAGCGGCCTCTTTGGCCATCTCACGGCGCTGTGTCAGGCGACTTCCCTGCCCGTCAGCGCGGATCTGCAGAATGGCTTCGGCAACGATCCGGAAGATGTGGTGGTCACACTGCTGCAGGCGGCCAAAACGGGTATCGTCGGTGGCTCGATCGAGGATGCCCCCGGCGATGATTCCGTCTATCCGCTGGAATTTGCCGCCGAACGCATCCGCAATGCCGCGGTTGCCATCAAGTCCCTCAACTTCAGATTCACGCTGACCGCGCGGGCTGAAAACTATCTGTACGGCCGCCCGGATCTCAGCGACACCATCCGGCGGCTGCAGGCCTATCAGGAGGCCGGTGCCGATGTGCTGTTCGCGCCCGGGATCAAGACCCGGGAAGACATCAGGGAGATAGTCAGATCGATTGATCGACCCTTGAACGTGCTGGTCGGAATGACCGGCATGGACCTCACCGTGGCGGACCTGCAGGAACTGGGCGTCACCCGGATCAGCCTCGGCGGCACGCTCGCCCGCAGCGCTTATGGCGCCCTCCTTCAGGCAGCGACCGAAATCCAGGGCCAGGGCACCTTCGGGTACGCGGCCAAAGCGGCCTCCGGCAAGGAACTCAACTCGATCTTCGCGAGACCCTAACGATTGAGCTGCACCCGCAACGTTGTTTCCGGACCCAGTGGCAGGCGCAGCAGCTCGGACGAATCGCGCTCGAGCGCAGCCATCAGCATCAGGCTGACTGCCATGGCGTTGGCGGATCCGGCTACGCTCGGGTCTGGTGACGGTTCCGCAATCGCGGCCAGTTCCAGGCTGCGCCCGCTGCCATTCCCGGTGAGCACCAGGGCCACCCCGAGGAACCCCTGGCTGTGCGCAATCCGCGCCTGCGCGCCGCGGGCATCGATGTCATACGCCACGAACAGTACGTCGGTGCGCTCGGCACACACCTGCAGCGCCGCGGCGAACAGGCCATTGGCGAAGGTGTACCGGCCGGCGCCGAGCGCGGTGTAGGGCTGATGGCAGCCCGTGGCGATGCTCCAGTAGCCGGCGGCCGCGTTATGCACCGAGTTATGGAAGCGTGTCGGGGAGAGCGTGGTGGGCGCCGTCGCCAGCGTGCGGCACATGTAGTCGGTGATCGCCAGATCGCCGTAGGTTGACGCGAACACCATCGGCAGCTGCGCCGGATCACGTCCGGCGTTCGCACAGGCGGCCTGCGCCACTTCCAGTGCGACCGCCACGGTATCCGGTGCGCGGCGCCGTTCATTGGGCGGCAGGATGGACGGCTGCGGCCTGATGCGACCTTCAGGATTCCAGACGGCAAAGCCGGCCACCGCCACTTCGAGTGCCGCGCTCACGCTGCGTCCCGGCCAAACAGCAGCACGCAGTTGCTGCCACCGAACCCGAACGAATTGCTGAGCGCCAATTGGATGTCCGCATCGGCATTGTCGAGCCGGATCTGCGGACCACACGCGGCGTCCAGCTGCGTGGTATTGAGCGTGCCCGGGATCAATCCGGAACGCAGTGCCAGAAACGTGATGACCGCCTCCAGGCTGCCCGCGGCGCCCAGGGTGTGCCCGGTCCAGCCTTTGGTGGAACTCGCCCGCGTCGTGGCCGGGAACAGGCTCGCCACCATCTGCGCTTCAACCGCGTCATTCTTGGGCGTCGCCGTGCCGTGGAGATTGATGTACTGGATCTCGCCCGGTTCGCGACCAGCGCGCGCCAGCGCCTGTTCGACCGCGAGGCGCGCGCCGAGGCCTTCGGGATGCGGCGCGGACATATGATGCGCATCGCTGGTCTCCCCGTAACCGAGGAGCGTCAGGTCCGAGCGGTCACCGCGCTCCAGCAGCGCAAAGGCCGCCGCTTCCCCGATGTTCAGTCCACGTCGATCCACCGCGAAGGGGCGGCAGGTGTCCGGCGACAGCAGCTCCAGGGAACCGAAGCCATAGAGCACGCTGTTGCACAGCGAGTCCACGCCGCCGACCACAACGGCATCGCACTGACCCAGGCGCAGCAGCCGCTCGGCCTGGCAGAACACCTTCGCACTCGAGGAACACGCGGTGGCGATGGTGAAGCACGGTCCGGATACCCCCAGCGCGCGCTGGACGAAATCGCCGATTGAGTGCGGCGTGTGCAGCTCCGGTTGCAGCAGGTGAGATGGCACGCCCGCCGGATCATCCAGCTGGCGATAGAACGCCTCGGTCGCATCGATCGCCGCGGTGGAGGTGCCCATGACCAGCCCGATGCGCCGTGCGCCGTAGCGTAGCAGTGCTCCCGTCACCGCATCCATGAAGTCATCGGCGTTGAGCCCGGCCCAGGCAAGGCGATTGTTGCGGCACTCCCACCGCGTCAACGACGCCGGCAGATTCCAGGCGGAGGACTCAAGATCCGGCACCCGCCCGATCCAGGTTGGCAGCGGCTGGGTGGTGAAATCGTTGGGTCGCAGCGGTCCGCGTCGCTCCCGCAACGCGGCAAGCAGCGCTTTATGCCCGTAGCCCGTCGCACAGACCACCGAAAAGGCGGTGATGGCCAGGGGCAGCATCGGCCGGGCACCGGAAAGCTGGGTCACTGCGGGCGGGAAGGGGCCTGGCCGGCTTGCAGGCCGGGCTGCTGGCTGTGCTGTTGGATATAGGCGGCAAGGGACCGCAGCGAGGCGAATATGCGGCGATTGTCCGCATCATCCGAGCGCAGCTGCAGCCCATAGCGCCGCGAGACCTCCAGGGCGATCTCCAGCGCGTCGATCGAATCCAGCCCCAGGCCCGCGCCGAACAGCGGTGCCTCGGGTTCGATGTCGGCCGGGCTCATGCCCTCGAGGTTGACGGCGGCAATGATCAGCTCGGCAAGGTCGGTTTCGGCAGTGGTCTGTGTGGCAGGCATGGCAGATCGCAAGATAAAATGTGGCAGCCCGCATCTTAAGGCGGACAATCGCTGCAAATCCTAACATGGAGCCCGACCCGCCCTTGTCACAAGAGACTGATCGCGCACATGTCCTGGTGGTGGGCGGCGGCCCCGGCGGCTCCACGGCGGCAGCCCTGCTGGCGCGCGAGGGACTGCGCGTCACCCTGGTCGAGAAAAGCCGCCATCCGCGCTTCCACATCGGCGAGTCGCTGCTGCCGATGAATATGCCGATTTTCGAGCGCCTGGGGGTCTTTGACCAGGTCATGGCCATCGGGCGTCAGAAGCATGGCGCCGACTTTCCGTCGCCGAATGAGCGCGGCTACACGGTGTTCCATTTCGCCCGCACCCTGAACCCGGGAACCGGCTTTGCCGTGCAGATCCGCCGCGAGGACCTGGACCAGCTGCTGTTCCGGCACGCCGCCGGCTGCGGCGCCGAAACCCACGAGGAAACGGAGGTTCTGCGCATCGATTTCGCTGCCGATGCGGCCACCGCGCGCCTGCGCCACCCGGACGGCACGCAGCGGGATCTGCGGGTTGACTACGTGGTGGATGCCACCGGCCGCAACACCCTGCTGGGCACGGCGCTGCGCTTGAAGCGCAAGCATCAGCGTCACCAGAGCGCGGCGCTGTTCGCCCACTTCGCCGGCGTGCAGCGCCGGGCGGGCGAGGACGCCGGCAACATCAGCATCTACCGCTTTCCGGCCGGCTGGGTGTGGATGATTCCGCTGCCCGGTGACTGCATGAGTATCGGTGCCGTGTGCTACCCGGAGTACCTGAAGGAGCGTCGCGGCAGCAACGCGGACTTCCTGCTGGCCACCCTGTCGCGCATTCCCGGCGCGCGTGATCGCATCAAGGGGGCGCGCATCATCGGCAACCTGCACGCCACCGGCAATTACTCCTACATCTGCAGCCGGATGAGCGGACATCGCTGGATCATGGTCGGCGATGCGTTCGCGTTCCTCGATCCCATCTTCTCCAGCGGCGTATACCTGGCCATGAACAGCGCCGAACGGGCCGCCGAGGTGGTATCCGGCGCCTTGCGCGAGCCGCACCGGGAGGCGGCCCTGCAACGCGGCTACGCGCGCTTCGTGCGTCGTGGCCTCGGCCAGCTGTCCTGGTTCATCTTCCGGTTCACCTCACCGGCGATGTCACGGCTGTTTGCGCACCCGCGCGACACGCTGCAGGTCGAACAGGCCATGGTGTCGATGCTCGCCGGGGATGTCTTCAACAGCCCGCGGGTGTGGTGGCGGCTGCAGCTGTTCAAGCTGATCTACGCGTGGACCTGGGTAAGTCTGTGGCGGCGCTCGCTGCGCAACAACCGCATCCGCCGCCGCCAGGTCGGCGTGGCCTTCGACGGCGAGGATCTGGTTTGAGCAGCCCACGGCCTGCGAGCAGCGCCTTGCCGGGTGGCCTGCCGCGAATGGAGTATCGACGGCTCGGCGCCGATGAGCCACTGCCCGCAAGTGCGCTGTGCGCGATCACGTTCGGTTCGCAGCGGCTCAGCACCGGCGGTGGTGCGGCGTTGCCCATCCATCTGAACCTGCCGGTGCTGGTGGGCACGGGCCTGACGGAGCTGTGGCAGACCGACGCGCCCGTCGAGGCTGGCCGTGAGGGGTCCGTGCATTTCGCCAGCGGCGGCGATTTCCTGGCCGGCCGGATCGAGATCGATGAACAGGCGGTCGGCGGCCTGCAGGCGGCGGCGACAGAGGCGTACGCGGCCATCAGCCGCTTCACCACGCGCGGCCGGCACGGGCACCTGCTGCGCATGTACAACTACTTTTCCGGCATCAATTCCGGAAGCGGGGACACGGAGCGCTACAAGCTGTTCTGCAGCGGCCGGGCGGCAGGCTTTCAGGGGTTGCAGCAATCGTCATGGCCAGCCGCGACGGCGGTCGGCCGGCAGGATCACAGCGGCCTGCTGCAGGTGTACTGGCTGGCGGGAAGCGAGCCCGGCCGCGCGATCGAGAACCCGCGGCAGGTCAGTGCCTTCAACTATCCGCGTCAGTACGGCCCGGCACCACCGAGCTTTTCGCGCGCCATGCTGCTCCCGGGCGGGCTGCTGATTTCGGGAACGGGCAGCATCCTCGGTCACGCCTCGCATCACGCGCACGATCTGCCCGCGCAGCTGGATGAAATCCTGCGCAACCTCACGAGCCTGAGACAGGCCAGTGGTGGCCCGGCGCAGCTGCAGTCCGGGCGTGGCACCTTGCTCAAGATCTACCTGCGCGATGCCGCCGCGGCCGGGCTGGTGAGTGCCTATCTGCGCGCCCAGCTGCCATCGCAGGTGCAGTTCCTGGTGCTGGGCGCGGACATCTGTCGGCGCGAGCTGGTCGTGGAAATCGACGCCGCGCACGTCGGTAGCGCGGCTTAGATCAGTCCGGCGCGTGGCGCAGCAGCTGCAGCAGCTGTGCGCGGCCGGTCTTGCCCAGCTCATTGCGCGGCAACTCGGTCAGCAGCAGCAGCGGCCGCGGCAGGAATACCGGATCCACGCCGCGCGCCATGGCGCTGAGGATCTGCGCAGCATCGAGGGTTGGCGCGACCACGGCCGCCGCGATGCGCTGCACGCGACCCACCCCCTGCGCCACGACTTCGGCGTCCGAGGGCTGGAACACCACCGCGTCGCGCACGCCGGGTATGTCGAGCAGACGCCGCGTGAGATCCGACAGCGAGGCGCGCTTGCCGGCGATCTCGACCATGTCCAGGTTGCGGCCGCGCAGCACCATGCGGCCGTCGGCGCAGATCTCCACCACATCCTGCAGTCGCATCGGCTGGTCAAACCATGCCGCGCGCACCCAGGCGTGATCCACGGCGGGCTCGACGGTGACGCCGGGATACAGGCGCCAGGAACTGTCGCGCGCGGTCAGACGCGTGGCAATCACGCAGGTTTCCGTGGAGCCGAACATCTCCAGCAGCGGCGCGCGGAAACGCGCATCGATCTGCTGCGCGAGTGCCGGGTCCAGCGGCGCCGTCGCCGAGACGATTGCAGCGACCGGCGCAAAGTCCTGGGCCGAGGCCAGGAGTGTCCGCAGATGCACGGGGGTAGTGACCAGCACCCGCGGCGCGGGCACTTCGGTCAGCGCGACCGCCACGTCGCCCGCAAACAGCGGTCGACCGCCGTGCACGGCCATGCCGGCCAGCAACGGCAGCAGCACCGAGGTCTCGGTGCCGTACATGTGCTGGGGCGGTACGGTGGCCACAATGTTGGCGGCAGCGTCGGTGGCCCCGAAACACTCGCGGATGCGCTCGGCGTTGAAGCGGGTGTTGTAGTGCAGGCTGCCCCAGCGCTTGGCATGGGAGGTCGGGGTACCGGTGGAACCTGAGGTGAAGCCAATCTGGACGATGTGCTCAGCGGCAATCTGCGGCAGGGGCGGAACCGCGGCCGGGCTGCCATGCGCCAGCGCCCGCTCGACCACCTCATCGTCCACGACGTGGTTGGCGCCGTAACCGGCCCGGGCGTCGGCGATGACCTGCGGCGCGCGTGACGCCGGCAGCAGGTTGGTCTGACCCCGCACGACTGCCGCGCACCAGGCGACCAGGAAATTTGCCCGCTGCTCACAGAGGTTGACCAGATACGGCGCGTGCGGCAGCGTTTGCGCAAGCGCCATGACCTGCCCCAGGAACTCGCCCGCGGTGAGCTTCGCGCCACGTCGCCACAGCAGTGGCGCCGCGGCATCGAACCCGGCGATCAGGGGCAGCGTGGATGACACGATTCGCCCCGCTTCAGTACAGGCCGCCGTTGACGTCGATCACCTGACGGGTGATGTAGGACGCGTCGGGTGAGATCAGGAAGCTCACCACCGCGGCGACTTCGTCGACGGTTCCGGTTCGCTGCATCGGAATGGCCTTGACCAGTTCATCCAGGGGCTGGCCCTGCAGCATGTCCGTGGCTATGAGTCCGGGTGCCACACAGTTGACGGTGATCTGGCGTTTGGCCAATTCCAGCGCCAGCGCCTTGCTGGCGCCGATGATGCCGGCCTTCGCCGCGCTGTAGTTGGTCTGGCCGCGGTTGCCCATGACGCCGGATGCCGAAGACAGTGTGATGATGCGGCCGGGGCCACGACGCCGCACCATGGCCATGACCAGCGGATGCAGCACATTGAAGAAGCCGTCGAGGTTGCTGTGGACGACGCTGTCCCAGGTCTCACCCGTCATCGCCGGAAAGGCGTCATCGCGCGCATGCCCGGCATTGCAGACCACGCCGTAGTAGGTGCCGTGGGCCTCGATGTCCTGGGTCAGCGCGCTGGCGCAGGCGATGCGGTCGCCCAAGTCGAACTGCAGCACCCGCGCGCGACGGCCCATGTGGCGGATACCCTCGGCGACCTGATCGGCATCACCGCGACGCGACCGGCAATGCACCACCACGTCGTAGCCGTCGTTGGCCAGGCGCAGCGCGATGGCGCGGCCGATGCCGCGGCTGGAACCGGTGACAAAGACGGTGTCGGTCACGGCCGCCAGAACGGGTAGAAGTTAAACCACTGCAGGGGTTCCATCAGCACGTAGTGCTCCAGCCGGGCGGCAAAGCGTTGCGCCAGATCGGCAATGATTGCATCCCGCTGCGAGCGCTGCCAGCGCACCTGGGCACAGAAGGGCTCAAAGAAGACCCGGTAACCGGTGGGCCGTCGCAGGCAGAAGAGCAGGTGGACCGGGCATTCCAGAACCGAGGCGAGCACATAGGGGCCGACTGGCATTGGCGCGGGCGCGCCCAGGAACCGCACGTCGACCGTCCGGCCGCCGTGCACCGGCACCCGGTCGCCGGCAATGACCACCCACTCGCCCTGATCAACCCGGCTCTTCAGCATCAGCGCGGTTGCGACGGACAGGTCGGTCACCTGCAGCAGTTCCACCTGCGTGGCGCCGGCCATGCGCAACACCTGGTTAAAGCTTCTGGAGTGGCGGGTATGGACCAGCACGTTGAGCCGCACCCTGCGGTTCAGGGTCGCCAGAGCGCGGCACAGCTCAAGATTTCCGAGGTGCGAGCCGATCAGCAGCACGCCGCGCGCGCCCTGCGCCATGACCCGCATTTTCGCGTGGTCCTCGATCCCGACTTTCGAGTAGTCGATACGGCCGAGCCATGCGTCCTGCTTGTCGACGATGGCGCGGGCGAAGCTCAGAAAGTGCCGGTACACGCAGAGCGCGCCGGCATCCACGCCACGATCAGGCGCCGCGGCCGCGACCCGCGCCAGGAAGTCCCGCGAGGCGGCCCGGGCACGTCCGCTGACGACGAAGAAATACGCCGTGGACAGGTATACGAACGGCATCGCCAGGGGTCCGGAGAGCAGTTTCACGGTGTGGAACATCAGCCACATCGTGAAGAGCGCGCCGCGCTCGCGGGTGGCGGCCCACGAGGCCTGACGCCGCGAGCTGTGCTCGCTGCCCTGGGGCGCGGCCGGCGATGGCGTGCTGTTCAAGAGGCTCTCCGCACCAGCAGCCGAGGCAGCCGCAGCAGCATGCCGCCGAACAGCCGCAGTTGCAGCGCGACCATGCGGGCGTTGTCGCGGATCATGCGGAAATGTGAGACCCCGTCCAGCGGATAGGTCACCGCGGTGGGCAGCCAGCGCATCGGCACGCCGCGCCAGTACAGACGCACGATGATTTCCACGTCGAAGTCCATGCGTCGGCCAATGTACTCCTCTGCCATCAGGCTCATGACCTCGCCAAGCGGATAGACGCGGAACCCGCACAGGGAGTCCGGTATCGCAAAGGACAGGGTGTTCAACCACACCAGGCCATGTGTGAGGTAGCGGCCATAGCGGCGCCCCGGGGGCATGCTTCGATCGAACACCGGCCGGCCGCAGATCAGCGCCGCCGGGTCGGATCGCGCCGCTTCGATGAACGCCGGGACATCCGCGAGCGCATGCTGTCCGTCGGCGTCGACCTGCAGGCCGTGGCTGTAGCCGCGCTGCCAGGCCGCGGTGAAGCCGGCGATCATCGCCGCGCCCTTGCCACCGTTTACCGGCAGGCGCAGCACGCTCGTCTGCGGCACGGTCGCCGCCAGCCGTTCCAGTTCGCGGGCGCAGCCTGCACCCGAGCCATCATCGATGAGCAGGCAGGGCAGCCCCGCGGCGCGCACCGCCGCCACGACCCGCGCAACGGCGTGCTCGTGGTCATATACCGGAACGATGGCGCAGGGATTGAAGGTGGAGGTGTGCAAGGCGGTTCGCGTCGACGAAAAACCGGCGGATTATGGCACTTCGGCGTCAGCGACAGCGGCGCCCCCGCACGCCACCGCAGCCTCGCGGGTGGCGTGCCGCGCGACCCCTTCGGGCCGCTTTGCAAAATCGCAACGAAGTTCTCCATAAAACCTATTGCATCACCCGGACAAGTGCCGTAACTTCCGCGCCGCGTTGCGAGGTGTGGTACCGCTCGTGACGCCCAGAAATGGTTGTTTGGACCCTCGGAGGTGTAGCGAGAACAGTGATGAAGAACCGCAAAGCGTCGACCGATAGCGACCCTGGGCCCCGTCTTCAACGAGTTTCTCAATATCTAGAGAAAAACTTTCCCGACTTTTTTGCGGAAGCACGCTTCCAGGTCGGGGATGATGATTTCTTCCTGTACTCCCGTTTCGGGCAGTACCTCGCCCGCGTCATCGAGACCAACCGGGCCTCTCCCGGCAAGATCGCGCGTGGCTTCACCGTCCTCAACAAGATGGCCCGAGCCTCGGCCAAGAATCCACAGATCCGCCAGATGCTGGTCGCAGGACCCCTGGAGTACATCGTGGATGCGCCCAAGGCGCGCGAGCTGGCGCGCAAGCGGCTGTCGCCGGTCGCGCAGGGCTATATGGAAAGTCTGTGCGAGTAGCGCTGAACGGTCCGCGCGCCTAGAGACTGGCGCGCGGATCAAAAGCGAGTTCGGCCTGCATCTGCTCGTAGAGCTTGCGAGCGGCCGGGGTGTCCGCCGGCGGCAGCACCACCTTCAGCACCACGTACTGATCTCCCGGCGGATCACCCGCCAGGCCGCGGCCGCGTAGCCGCAGCCGGCTGCCCGACTGCGATTGCGGCGGAATGCGCAGGTCGACCGGGCCACCCAGCGTCGGTACCGTCAAAGTTGCGCCGAGCGCGGCCTCCCACGGTGCCACCGGCAGGGTCAGTTTGACATCCCGCCCATCGAGCTCGAGGTTGCGGTGCGGGCGGATGTGGATCGTCAGGTACAGGTCCCCGGCCCGGGCCCCTTTGCCGGCGGCCGGCTCTCCCTGGCCGGACAGTCGCAGCGACTGCCCGTCGGTTACGCCCGCGGGCACCGTCACCCGCAGCGTCCGCTCCGCCGATGATCCCCCGCTCGCAGTTCCCTGCTGCACGGTGATGTTGCGGACGACACCGCGGTGCGCTTCCTCCAGGTCCACATCGATGCTGGCGTGCTGGTCGCGCCCGTTGCGCCGGCGCTGGCCATCAGCGCCGAAGGGCTGCGCCCCCCCGCCGAACAGCGAGGAGAAGAAGTCGCTGAATTCCGCGCCGCCCCCCTCAAACTCGTAGCCGCCGTCACCCGCCCCGCCCGCGTGGCCGGCCGAGTGGGCGCGCCGCCGCCCCTGGCTGAACTCAAAGCCGGCGCCGAAGTCCGGCGGCGGCCGGAACTGTTCGCCCTGCTTCCAGTTGGCGCCCAGCTGGTCATAGGCCTGGCGCTTCTTGGGGTCCTTCAGGACCTCGTAGGCCTCCTGCATCTGCTTGAAGCGCTCGAGCGCGTCCGCTTCCTTGCTGACATCAGGGTGGTACTTGCGGGCCAGGCGCCGGTAGGCCTTGCGGATGTCGTCTGCGGAGGCACTGCGCTGCAGGCCAAGGGTCTGGTAGTAGTCGCGAAATTCCATGTCTTGTCTGGGGTCGAGGTCCGGGATAAAACTATTGAACCATAATGGGGACGGTTAGCCGCCCCTTTCAATGCCGGCTTCGGTCCCCAGCCGGCGGCCCGCCGCGCTTATGTCATGCAAACGCCATCCTGCGCCCCTGCGGTGCGCCGGGGGGCCGCGAGTCACCATTTCAGGTCAGGGCATCCGGGCTTTCCCGCTTATCCCGGCCGCGGGCCACGGCGTGGCCGTCCGTGGATGGCATCGAAATTGCAGACCCTCCCACATGATTGTGCGCCCTGACCTCCTGCGAAGATGCTGATGCGACTCTCCCGGCCCCCACATCTGCGCAACCTGCGCGCCTTTTGCGTGGCGGCTCATCACCGCAGCTTCAAGATTGCCGCCGACGAGCTGTTCCTGACCCCCTCGGCGGTCAGCCATCAGATGAAGGAGCTGGAAGACTCCCTGGGCGTGCGCCTCTTTGAACGCAAGACGCGCGCCGTGGAGCTCACCTCGGCCGGGCATACGCTGCTGGACGAGGTCGGCCCGCTGCTGGATGCGATCGACCGCAGCCTGACCCGCATCGCGCGGCGCAACAACCGCGTCACGCTGCGCATGCTGCTGCCGCCGTTCTTTGCCACCGAGATCTTCGTGCCACGGATGGCGAATTTCTGTTCGGCCTGGCCCGATATCGATATCCAGGTGGACACGCGTGATCCGCGCCCTTCGGCACATCCCCTGACGGCGGATATTTCGGTGCTGCTGTCCGACTCGGTACCACAGGGCGTGAGTGTCACACCGCTGTTCAGCCTGTCACTGGTCGCGGCCTGCGCCAGCGAGCACGCACCCACCGTGAAGCGCCTGGGTGCCAATGTCTTTCGCGAGATGGCGCTGATCGTCCACAAGGCGCGACCCTTCGCCTGGAACAGCTGGGCGGAGGAACTGGGCCTCGAGGCACCCGAGCCGAAGAACGTGATCGAGCTGGATACGATGTCAGCGGTGGTCCGCGCCGCCGAGCGCGGTGTGGGCGTGGCGCTCGTGCCCGAAGCCCTGTGCAGCATCTGGTTTGATTCCGGATCGCTGGTGCGCATCTTCCCGCTGCACCTGCATACCACTGATACCTACTATCTGGCGACGCGACCCAAGGATGCGGCAAAGCCGGAGGTCTGTGCGATGACGCAATGGCTGATCAATGAGGTGCGCGCCCTCACCGAGTCGCCGATGAACCGCAGTCATGCATAGCAGCAATTCTTTTCGTTTGTTTCACTGCAGCAAAATTCCTACGCTGTGCGCGCACGCTGTAAATACAGGTGCGCCGTACCCGTTGTACAAGGAGTTCTGTAATGAAACTGCAAACGTTGAAGAACCTGCGCCGACCGCTGGTGCTCGCCCTCGCGGCCACGCTGCTCGCAGCATCAGTGGCACACGCCGACACCGAGGCCGGTAAGCTCAAACTCACTGGTTTCACCGATGTCGCCGAAGGCCCGGCGCTGATTGCAGGCGACTACGCCGCCGTGATCGACAAGCTGGCGCCGCATTCGTTCGCATTTGAAGCGGATGAAGTGGCTGCCAGCACCAACCTGTGCGTGGCTTACGTCGCCATGGGTCGCCTGGATGAGGCGCACGATGCCTGTAACGAAGCCATCACGATGGCGCGCATGGATCAGTGGGGCACGACTCTGGATGAGCGCGTGGCTTACGAGAATGCACTGTCCGTCGCCGTCGCCAACCGCGCAGTTCTCACCAAACTGTCGGGCGAATAATTCACGCCAACCAGAGAAAACAGCAATGAGGCTCAGAGGGGACTACGCGGATCGGCGCGCCCATCGAGGGCGCGCCGGTTCGATCAACTGAAGTTGCCCGCGGCCAGCTGAATCTGCTGCACCGGGCCGTAGCGTTCCAGTCGCTGCCGCACCTGCTGCGCATCCCCGATCACCACTACGGCGAGCTGCCGACCGACCGGAAAGGCCTGGCGAATCACCTGGCGCGCATCCTCGAGACTGGCACGGCGCAGCGCCGGCCCATAGCCTTCGATATACGTCCGATCCAGTCCGTACAGTTCCAGCTCCGCCAGCTGCGCGGCCCAGTCCGCCGCCGTTTCCAGGTTCATCGGGTACTGACCAATGACGTAGGAGCGCGCGGAATCCAGCATCTCCTGTGTGATGCCTTCGCGCTTCAGGCGTGAGAGCGTCCGCAGCGCAAGATCGATCGCCCGCACGGAATGGCGGGTTTCCGCGAAGCTGCGGATGGCGAATTCACCGGCGACCCGGCCGCGGGTGAAGCCGGAGCCGGCGCCGTAGGAGAGGCCGGTTCTGATGCGCAGCTCGGAATTCAGCAGCGAGGTGAAGCGCCCACCGAACAGGGAGTTGACCAGATCGAGCGCGGCCCGCTGCGGATAGGCGCGATCCAGTCCGGTCGCACCCAGCCAGAAATAGGATTGTGCCGAACCCGGTGAGTCCACCAGCAATACCCGGCGGCGGCGCAGTTTCAGCGTCGGTGCAACATCCGGCAGCGGCGCTGCCGCCACCCGCCACGCGCCGAAGCGCTCCTCGACGGCCGCCTTCAGCCAGGCGACATCCACATCGCCTGCGATCACGAGCACCGCGCGGTCGGCACCGATGTGCGCGCGGTGATAGTCGATCACATCCTTCAGGACGACGGCCTGCAGCGAGTCCTCGCTGCCACCCGGCGGCTGTCCGTAGGGATGCGCGCCGAACAGCAGCGCCCGACCATACAGCGGCAACAGTTCGGACGGATCGGAATCCTTGAGGGAGCGGATGTGCCCGACCTGCCGCAGCTGCTGGCGGGCGAACTCTTCCGCGGCGAAGCGCGGCGCCATGACGGCGTCGGCCAGCAGCTCCAGCATCCGCTCCTGGTCGTGCGCCAGGAACTGACCGTTGATGCTGAGGCACTCCGGTCCCGCGCCCGCGGCGAAACTGCCACCGGCACCTTCGACACTTTCGGCGAACTCCGCGGCGTCACGCGCGCCCGCGCCCTTGTCCAAGAGACCAGCCGTGAGGCTGGCCACGCCGGCACGACCCGGCGGATCACCCACGGCGCCGCCGCGGATCAGCATCTGAAACGCAACCAGCGGCACTTCCCGACGCGGCACGATCACCAGCGTGAGGCCGTTGGCCAGCACCATGCGCTCATGGGCGGGAACGCCAAAACCCTTGACGTTGAATTCGATGATTCGCGCGGGCTTCAGCATGGCAGCAGCATGCCGACCGTGCGCCGGCGCGGATTCAGCAGCAGCCTCGCCGCAGCGCTGATGTCCGCGCGCGTCACCGCGGCGTAGCGTTCCGGTGCCTGAAACAGCTTGCGCCAGCCACCGCGCAGCGCATCGAACTCACCCAGCAGATGCGCCTTGCCGTCGATGGTCGAGAGCTGCTTCCAGAAATTCGCGGCATTGAGGTTGCGCGCGCGGATCAGGTCCGCATCGGCAAGACCGCCGGCGGCAATGCCGGCGAGTTCCGTGTCGATGATGTCGCGCGCCGCGTGCGGATCCACGCCCTCGGCCAGCGTGAACCAGAACCAGCACAGCGAGGGATCGAACCCCTGGTGCCAATCCGCCGCCACGTCCTGCGCGATCATGCGCTGTTCGACCAGCAACCGGTGCAGCCGCGACGCGTTGCCGTCCACGAGCGCCGCGAGCAGCAGATTGAGGGCCGGTCCCAGGGGATCAGTGGCGGCGGGTGCCTTGTAGGCGTACTGCAGCAGCGCCAGCTGCGCGGGGCGGCGCACGATCACACGGCGCTCGGCGAACTGTTCGGGCTCGCGCACCTGCACCGCCGGCGGATCCGGCTGGCGTGGCAAACGCGCCAGATGCCGACGTGCCAGTGCGAAGGCCTCCTCGTGCGTTACATCCCCGACGAGCACGATGGTCTGGTTGTTCGGTGCGTAATAGGTCCGGTAGAACTGGCGCAGATCACCGGCTGTCCAGCCGCGGATGTCGTCCGGCAGGCCGATGGTTGGAAAGCGGTACGGATGCGCGCTGAAGGCCTGGGCCTGCACCTGCTCGCTCAGGTAACCCTGATTGTTGTCATCGACGCGCAGCAGGCGCTCGGAATACACCACGCCCCGCTCGCTCTCGATCAGCGCAGGATCCAGGCTCAGTCCCTGGATGCGATCGGCCTCCAGTTCAAACACCAGATCCAGTGCGCCGCGCGGAAACCAATCCTGATAGACAGTCACGTCATCGCAGGTGAACGCATTGTTCGAGCCACCCTGCGCTTCCATCAGGGAGTCGAATTCTCCGGCACCGTGCCGCGCCGTACCGTTGAACATCATGTGTTCAAAGAAATGCGCCAGCCCGGTGAGCCCCTGCACTTCGTTGCGGCTGCCGACGCGCACCCAGTTGTGAAGCGCCACGCTCGGGATGGAAGGGTCCGACCAGACGATGATCTTCAGGCCGTTGTCCAAAGTCAGCGCACGCACCCCGGCCTGCCCGGGCACGAGGGCGGCGCCCTGCGCGGCGGGGGCCGACAGACGACGGGGCAGCGGCGGAGAGCCTGGCCTGTTCATGCGTTCCTTGGCTTGCGGGAGGTGGGGGCAGGCAGATGTGCCGGCAGAGGAATTTTAACCCCTGCCCACCTGCCATGCGCATGATGGTGGACCTCTTTGGTTAAAGTTTGTTCACTGGAAAATGACTGGAAAAAGCTGGTTTTTCAGCATTTCCTTGCAAATTAGGGGCTTGTGGCGCCACTGCGGAGCAAAGCGCAAAAAAAAGCCGCGAGCGCCTTGAAAAGCGCATCGCGGCCAGTTCGGAAGGCGGACACCGGGGAGTTATCCGCTTCTTGATAATGTCAAAGCAAAGGTTGTGCCAATGCTCAAAGTGCTTGTTTTTCCAGCACTTAACAAACTACGGCCGCGCCGTGGCATGTGACGTAATACGTCAGGAACGGCCCTGAACCGCCCAGCTTGCCCCCGAACGGCCAATCGCCCGTGCATACGTCACATCTGTGTACTGCGTGGACCACGCCCCGGCGGCCGGTCCGGCAACATGGCGCATGGCTGACACACCCAAACGCCGGCTGCTCGATCATCTGGGCATCGGACCGACCTACGTCGTCGCCGGCTCACGCATCACCGGTGACATTGAAGTGCCCGGCGCGCTGGTGATGTGTGGACACGTGCGCGGTGATGGCGATGTCAAAGGCGCACTGAGCCTCGCCGTCGATGCGCAGTGGGACGGTGAAGTCCATGCGCGCAGCGGCGTCGTCGCCGGCCATATCAACGGCACCATCCGCGTTGACGAGAAAATCGAGATCCGCGCCAGCGCCGTGATCCGCGGCCGCGTCATCGCCCGCAGGATTGCGATTGCGAAGGGCGCCGTCATTGAAGGTGAGGTTACCGTCACCGGCGGCGAGCCCATCGTGAACTTCGAAGAGAAGCGCAAACGCTGAACGTTCAGCGCGTCAGCTGCCCGACCACCGCGTTCTCGGCCCAGGTGTCTCCCAGCAGGCCCATGAGGAAACCGCAGTGGCCGCCGCGCGCGGTGACCACGGTGCGCAGATTCGTGCCGGCGGCAATGCGCTGCAGATCCGCAACCGGGACAATCGGATCATCCGCGGCGGTGATGATGGTTGCCGGTACCGCCAGCCCGGCGAGCCGCTCGCCCGTGATTGCATAGCCGTCGAGGTACTCCTCGAGACTCCTGAAATCCGTGTAGCGCGCCACCAGCTCCGCCGTCATCGCCCGCAGGCTGGACAGCCGCTCGAGCGTATCGAACTGATAGAGGTGTGGCCACGCGCGCTGCTTGGCGCGCAGCGAGTCGCTCCACTTGTTGACGAAGTAGCGGTGATAGACGGAGGGGCCGGACTCGATCGCCGTCAGCGTGGCGCGCGGTTCGAGCACCGGGGAGATGGCCACACAACTGGCGATGCTCAAGCCGGCCGGCGCCGCATCGGCAGCCACGCGCAGCAGGAAATTACCACCGAGCGAAAATCCGGTGAGATGCAGCGGCAATCCGGAAAACATCTGCTGGGCGCGGCGCACCGCGCCGATGACTTCCGGCAGCCGGCACGAATGGAACAGCCCCGGGTTCAACTGCTGTGTGCCACCATGGTCGCGCAGATTCAGTCGCAGGATTTCAAACCCCCGCGCCAGCAGTCGCCGCGCCAGGGACAGCATGTACAAGGCGTTGGTGTCACCTTCCCAGCCATGCAGCATGAGCACGGCTCCGCGCGGCTGCGGTTGGGTCGCGGGCGTGTGCTGCGCGAGCAGCCGCACATCCTCGCCGCAGTCAAGAACCACCGCGCGACTGTGAGCGCGGATATGCGCGCAGCGACGCATCACCAGCGCCCGCCGCAACGGCAGGCTCGGCACGATGGACTGCACATGCGCATTGCGCAGCCACCATGGCGGCGTGAAGCCCTGATCCACGGCGCTAGTGCAGCCGGATCTCGACCCGGTTGTTCGCGGCGGCGGCGCGGTTCCACTCCCCCGCAGTCAAGGTGTCCGAGGCGGCAGGATAGGACCCACCGCTGTTGCCATCGCCGCCCGTGATCTGCACGCGAACCTGGTCATGAGTGCTCGCCCGCAGGGAACCCACCAGATCCGCCAGCGCCACCGGGATACGCACGCCGCCGGCGGTCGGGTCATCGCGGGAACCGGAGACCAGGTCGCAGCGCGAATACGGCAGATCATCGGGCGCCAGCGAGTAACCGTCGCTGGGATTACCGACCAGGCAGAACCGGCCAGCGGAGGTCCTGATATCGACCGTGCCCTGAAATCCCTGGGCCGCGAGCCGGTCAAACAGCTGGCGCACGGCATCCAGGCGACTGCCGCTGAAGGGTTCCACCCCGTAGGGGACCTGCTGGATGATCGGCCGCAGGCTGATCCGGGGGGCCGCTACCGGATCGCTGCCCGCGGTGGACGGCGCAGCGCTATCGGCTGTCACAGGCGCCGCGGTCGAGCTGGCAGCATCACTGGCCGCAGCGGCGACGGGGATGGGCGCAGAGCCCTTCAGCGCCGCCAGCTGGTCCTCCACCGAAGACAACTCTGAGCTCTGGTGCCACAGCAACCCGACCAGCACGACGAACGCGGCCGTGAGCGCCGCCGCGGGGACCCATGGCTGCCACGGACGGGTCGGCGCAGCCGCCGCAGGCGCCGGCGGATGCAGTTCCTGCAGCACGTTGCGCATGTCGGCCAGCAGCCGGTCGCCCTGGCTGTCGAAGCCGGAGAGCACCGTGCGCCGCAGGTCGGTCAGCTGCTCGCGCAAGGCGCCACTGTTAAACGGGTTATCGAACGCGTGGAAAGGACCATCGCTGCCAATGACGGCGACGTTGTCCGGGACGGCATGGAAGGTGCCCGAGTCGCTGCTGCTGCGGCGATCCGCCGCCAGGTTCAACTGGTAGAGCATCTTCGTGACATCCGCGGGCTTGATCTGCTTGGGCAGCACGCCGATGGCGCCCAGCGCCCGCGCCTGGCTCAGGTACAGCTCACCTTCCTGCGAGGTGTACATCATGATCGGGATGGTCGCGGTGCGCGGGTTGTTCTTGATGGCCTGGACGGCCTGCAACCCGTCCATCCCGGGCATGTTGTGATCCATGAAGATCGCGTCCGGGCGATGCGTCCACAGATATTCGAGAGCCTGCTCCGCGGTCTCGGCCGTGTCGACCTCGATGGCATGCTTCTCGAGAGTACGGGCCAAAGACAGACGTGCCGACTTCGAGTCGTCTACGATCAATGCGCGCTTGGCCACCTGAGCTCCTTGACCCAAGTGTAGCGTAGTTGGCGGCCCGCACCTGCAATCGCAAGCGTCGCGAATCGCCGACGTGGCGCGGGGCGCCCTCTAGCCCAGCGCCAGACCCAATTGTGCCAGCGCGGCGCCGATGGCCGCACCGACCAGCACGTCGGTGGGATAGTGCAGCCCGAGCACCACGCGCGAGGCCGCCACCAGGGAGGTGAACGGCACCAGCACCCAGGCGAGCTCAGGGTAGTGGGCCACGGCCTGCCAGGTGAAGGCCACCGCATGCAGGGTGTGGCCGGAGGGGAAGCTGTAGCGATCCAGCGGCGCGGCCTGCAGCGAGATGCCACTGTGCGTGATGAACGGCCGTTCGCGGACGAAGGTCTGCTTGAGGAGCTTGTAGAGCGCCACGCCCACCACGCCCACCACGGCCATGACCAGGGCGGGCCGCAGCGCCGCCCGGCCCCGCAGCAGGGGTAACGCCAGCATCAGGGCATACCAAACCGCCCCGTCCCCGAGGCGGCTGACCAGCTGGAACAGGCGACGGGCGTGCCGACGACCGCTCAACGCGTTCAGCGTCCGGCAGATGCCGAACTCAGCCGCGTCCACGCGTGCGACGAATGTGCTCAGGGTCCCGGCCTTCATGAGGCCGACAGCCTCGCAATGCTGCAAGGCGGTCCGATGACTGCCAGGTGAAGGTTTTATTGCCGCGGCCGCTGACGCGACCGCGGTCTCACTCGCGGATGCCGTTGCCGCGGTTCATCATCATCACGGCGGCGGTGAACAGGATCGCCGCAAGGCCGATGGTGATGCCGAAGGCCAGTGGCACGTTCACGTCGGAGACACCGAAGAACCCGAAGCGGAAGGCATTCACCATATACATGATCGGGTTTGCATAAGACGCCGTTCGCGCCCATGCCGGCAGGATGTGGATCGAATAGAAGATGCCGCCGAAATAGGTCAGCGGGGTCAGCACGAAAGTCGGAATCCAGTTCACCTGGTCGAAGTTCTTGGCGAGCAGCGCATTGATGAAGCCGGCGAGCGAAAATACGATCGAGGTGAAGAAGAACGCGCCGATGACGATGAACAGGTGCTGCACCTGGAGTTTCGCGAACAGCAGCGCCACCACCGTGACCACGCTGCCCACCAGCAGGCCGCGCAGCAGGCCGCCGGCCACGTAGCCGGTGACGATCAGCCAGTTCGGCAGCGGGGAGACCAGGAGTTCCTCGATGTGCTTGCCGAACTTCGCGCCGAAGAACGAAGCGACCACGTTGCCGTAGGAGTTCTGGATCACGGCCTGCATGATGAGGCCCGGCGCCATGAACTGCATGTAGTCGAAGCCGCCCATCTGACCGACGCGACGGCCGATGAGGCCGCCGAAGATGGTGAAGTACAGCGTCGTCTGCACCGCCGGGGGTACGAGGGTCTGGCCCCAGATGCGGATGATGCGGCCGTACTCGCGGATGATGATGGTCTTGAAGCCGCACCAGTTGACCTTCGCCAGGTTCACCGGTGGCGGTGCTTCGGTTTTAACCAGTGCGTCCATCAACCGTGACCTCCCGCGATCTGCGACTTACCCTCGACCAGGCGCATGAAGATCTCCTCGAGCCGATTGACCTTGTTGCGCATGCTCACGACCTGGATCCCCATCTGTGTCAGACGCAGGAAGATGTCATTCAGCGGCTGCTCGCGCGAAACCTCCACCTCCAGGGTGTTGGGATTGACCAGGGTGACCGGGTAGCCGCTCACATCCGGCGGCGCGTTGAGCGGCTCGCGCAGGGTCAGCACGAACACCTCGGTGTTCAGCCGTTGCAGCAGGCTGCTCATGCGGTCCCGCTCGGCGATGTGGCCGCCATCGATGATGGCGATGTTGCGGCACAGGGTCTCCGCCTCCTCGAGATAGTGCGTGGTCAGAATGATGGTGGTACCGCTCTCATTGATCTCGCGCAGGAAGTCCCACATCGAGCGGCGGATTTCGATATCCACGCCGGCCGTGGGCTCATCCAGGATCAGCAGCTTCGGCTCGTGCATGAGGGCGCGCGCAATCATCAGCCGCCGTTTCATGCCGCCGGACAGACCGCGGGCCATGGAGTTGCGCTTGTCCCACAGCTGTAGCTGCTTCAGGTATTTCTCGGCGCGCTCGCGGGCAATGCCGCGCTCGATGCCATAGAAGCCGGCCTGGTTGACGACGATCGTCAACGGCGACTCGAACATGTTGAAGTTCAGTTCCTGCGGCACGACGCCGATGCAGGACTTGGCGGCCTCCAGTTCCCGGTCGATGTCGTGACCGAACACCTGCACCGTGCCGCTGGATTTGGTGACCAGCGAGGTGGTGATGCCGATGAGGGTGGTCTTGCCGGCGCCGTTGGGTCCCAGCAGCGCGAAGAAATCGCCCTGCTCAACCTCCAGATCGATGCCCTTGAGAGCCTGAACGCCGTTCTTGTAGGTCTTGGTGAGTCCGTGAACTGAAAGGGCGTACATGGGCGATGAGGCGCTGAGTGACGGCGGGGTGGGCGCGGAGGGTATCACAAGGCCACCGCGCGGACGGGCGCGCAGCCGTCATCAGTCCTTGGTGCGATCCTTCGCGGGCTGGGCCCCGACCGGAAGCGTGCGCACATGCGTTTGGGTCGCAGGGGGTCGCGGATCACGCGGCAAGGGCGGCGGCCCACCGCGGGCCGCGCCTGACCCCGAAGCGGCTACCGGCTGCGGCGGCCGGGTACGCGGATCGCGCGGGTCACGGAACGGGGAGTTGCTCGCCGGCGGCGGCGCGGGTCGCATTGCCGCAGCGGCCGCTGCTGCTGCCGGAGCGGCACGCTGTTGTTCGGCCCGAACGTCGCGTACCTGGGACTGCGGGGCGAACAGCTCCACCGCCAGACTGAACGAACGCACGTCGTCGGGCGCGAGCACGCCGACGCCGACCACCTGGCGGGTGAGTTCCTCGCCGCGTCCATTGCGGACGGCGAGGACAATCGAATATTCCCAGCTCTCCGACCCCTTGGGGTGCCGGACTGTACCTTCCACCGTCAAAGGTGTCGCCGCGGGCAGCATGCGCTGCGCCGCGGGGTCGAACCTCAGGTGGTGCTGGCATCCCGGGCACACCATCGCACTATCAAGGATGGTGGCCTTGCAGTGCGGACAGGTGCGGGTCTTGCCGGTTGCCATCGATTTAGGAAGCGGCCGCGTCCGCCTTTGCCGAAGACAGGGTGCTGACGGTCTTGTCGGTCCAGCCGAACTCGACCTGGCCGCGCATGCGGGAACCTGCGGCAACCGTCAGGGAGGCCGCCTTGACGTCACCGACCACCATGCCGGTTTCCAGCAGCTCGACGCGTACCGCCGCTTCGATGTTGCCGTGCAGTTCGCCGGCCACCACGACCGTATTGGCGCGCACCTGTCCGGTGATCTTGGCACCGCTTTCAATGGTCAGGTTGCCCTGGACGTTCACGTCACCCTTGAAGGCGCCCGCGATCCGGACGTGGCCGGCCCCCTCGATCTTGCCTTCGATGGTCAGATCAGCGGAAATCAGGGACTCCTTGAGTTCGCCCCGCGCGCCCTGGGGGCGGCGCAGTGCTTCCGAGTTCGTCGGCGGACTAGCGGACATGGGGGTCTCCCGGGGTGTGGGGGTGCCGGATGGCATCGGCGTGGGCGGTGTCGGACTCGTCGGTGCGTTGGGTTCTTTCCAGAGCGCCATGGGTCAGTTCCTCCTCGTTGCAGCAGCGAACACGCAGACTCCCTTTTATACCGGGTCTGGTGCAGTGCCAGACAGACGTCGCTGCGAGGCGACATCACTTCGGCGATAGGCCGAACGATGCACATTACCCCTGCCGGGCGTCCGCGGCCAGCCGCCGGGTTGTCCGGCGCAGGTCACGTCACACATTCTAGGGCGAATTCACAGCCGGTAGGTACGCTTCGCCAGGCCATGGGCGAGTTCAACCGCGAGCTGCGCCGCCTCCCCCTCCTCCAACTGGTGCTCCGCCACCAGCCGCGCCAGCACGCCGCAGTCGATCCGCCGCGCCACATCGTGCCGTGCGGGAATGGACAAAAATGCCCGGGTATCGTCGTTGAAGCCGACGGTGTTATAGAAGCCGGCGGTCTCGGTCACCTGCGCCCGGTAGCGGCGCATGCCCTCCGGGCTGTCATGAAACCACCAGGCAGGTCCCAGGCGCAGCGCCGGATAGTGCCCCGCCAGCGGCGCCAGTTCCCGCGCATAGGTGGACTCATCCAGGGTGAAGAGAATGAGTGTCAGGCGCGGCTCGTTGCCGTAGCGGTTCAGCAGCGGGCGCAGCGCGCGCGCATAGTCCATGGCGTAGGGGATATCGGCGCCGCGGTCCCGACCGAAGCGCTCGAACAGCGGCGCATTGTGGTTGCGGAAGGAACCCGGATGCAGCTGCATCACCAGGCCGTCCTCGAGGCTCATGCCGGCCATCACCGTGAGCATGTGGGCGCGAAAGATCTCGGCCTCCTGCGCCGTGCAGGAGCTCCCCGTGACCCGCCCGAAGAGCGCTTCGGCTTCGCCGTCCCCCAGGTCCGCCGTGGCCGCCGTCGGGTGCCCGTGGTCGCTCGCGGTGGCACCGAGGGCGGCGAAGTACGCCCGCCGGTTGCGCAGTGCCGCCAGATAGCCGCGGTACTGGAGCGTGTCCTCACCAGTCAGGGTCGCCAGCTGCGCGAGCTGCTCGTGGAACCCCTCGAACTGCGGATCCACCACCGGATCGGGCCGGAATGCCGTAATGACGCGCCCTGCCCAGCCGCTGGCGCGGATCGCCTGGTGGTGGCGCAACGGGTCGGTGGGGGATTCCGTGGTGGCCAGGACCTCAATATTGAAGCGCTCGAACAACGCCCGCGGGCGAAACGGCGCGGTCGCCAGCAGCGCGTTGATGCGGTCGTAGTAATCATCCGCCGAATCCGCATCCAGCCGCACGTTGATGCCGAAAACCTGCGCGAACACATAGTCCAACCACAGCCGCGACGGCGTACCCCGGAACAGATGGTAGTTCGTGGCAAGCAGGTGCCACGCCGCCCGCAGGTCGGCGCCGTGCGCCGCGCCGCCGGCCCCGCGCGGCGTCAGACCCAGCGCCGTCAGCGCGATCCCCTGACTGTAGAGCATGCGCAGCAGGTAGTGATCCGGGTGCAGCAGCAGCTGCGTGGCATCCGCGAACGGTGCGTTGCTGGCGAACCAGGCGGGGTCGGTGTGGCCATGCGGGCTGATGATGGGCAGCTGGTGGATGTGCTGGTACAGCTGCCGGGCGATTGAACGCACGGCCTTGTCGGGTGGCAGCAGCCGGTCGGGATCCAGATGCAACGGCGAGGTCATAGCGTCACGGGCCTGTATTGCGGATTGATGCCGTGAGTCACGGCCAGGGCCAGCAGGTAGGCGGCCCCGGCGAACATGAAAACCGGTGCGTAGCCGCCGGTGCTCGCCAGGGTGACGGCCGCGACCTTCGCCATCAGCATGCCGCCCACGGCGCCGGCAAAGCCCCCCAGCCCAACCACGGAGCCCTGCGCCGAGCGCGGGAACAGGTCCGCCGGCATGCTGTAGAGGTTAGCCGAAAATCCCTGATGTGCGGCGCAGGCGGCGCCGATCAGCGCCACCGTCGGCCACAGCCCCGGAGTGTATTGCGTGGCCACCACCGGCACCGCGAGCAGCGCACAGCACAGCATGGCGCGCTGGCGCGCGCCGTTCACACTCACACCCTGTCGCAGCAGGTGCGAGGACAGCCATCCGCCGAGGATCGAGCCGAAGTCCGACGTGAGATAGATCACCACCAGCGGCGGACCGAAGTCCGCCAGGTCGATGCCGCGGGCGCGGTGGAAAAAATCCGGGAGCCAGAACAGGAACGTCCACCACACCGGGTCGATGAGGAAACGGCCCGCCATGTAGGCCCAGGTCTGGCGCAGTCCCAGCAGCGTGCGCCAGGGCGCCCGCCGCTGCGGGATGACCGGATCGGACTCGATATAGGCGATTTCCGCAGCGCTCGCGGCCGGATGCTGGCGGGGAGCGCGGTAGTAGTACCACCAGATGGCGAGCCACACGAGATTCGCCAGGCCGGTGACGATGAAGGCGCTTTGCCAGCCGAAGCCCAGCGTCAGCGGCGGCACCACCAGCGGTGTGATGATGGCGCCGACATTGGCACCGGCGTTGAATACGCCGATGGCGAACGCCCGTTCGGACTGCGGGAACCATTCAGCCGCCGCCGCCAGCGCGGCCGGCAGCGTCCCCGACTCACCCAGCGCCAGTGGGATGCGCATCCAGGCAAATCCCAGCGTGGTGCGCACCAGGGCGTGCGCCATGTGGGCGGCGGTCCAGAGCCCCATGGCAAAGAGGTAGCCCAGGCGCGGTCCGATGCGGTCAAGCAGGCGCCCGGCAAACAGTACCCCGACTCCGTAGCTCGCCTGGAACCAGAACACCACATCGCCATACCCCTGCTCGCTCCAGTGGTACTGCTGCTGCAGGGTGGGCTTGAGCACGCTGATCACCAGCCGATCCACGTAGCTCAAGGCGATCGCAACGAACAGCAGGGCGCAGATCACCCAGCGCACGCGGCCCACGGGCTTGCCGGTGTTCACGACCGCGCGGCTACCAGTTGTGCATCGAGCCGTCCTCGAGCCGGTTCACCGGCAGGTAGGCGCGCTGGTAGGGCTGTGCCGCAGCGAGGGCTTCGTCGATCTCGACACCCAGGCCCGGCGCCTCACCCGGATGCATGTAGCCGTCCGCGAAGCGGTAATGATGCGGGAACGTCCGATCCGTGGCCGCAGTGTGCGGCATGTGCTCCTGGATGCCGAAGTTGGGAATGGACAGCCCGAAGTGCAGTGCCGCGGCCATGCATACCGGCGACAGATCGGTCGCGCCGTGACATCCGGTGCGCACGTTGTACAGATCGGCGAGCGTTGCCAGCCGCCGCAGGTGACTGATGCCGCCGGCGTGCACCACGGTCGCGCGGATGTAGTCGATGAGCTGCTCTTCGATCAGCTGCTTGCAGTCCCAGATGCTGTTGAAGACTTCCCCGACCGCGAGCGGTGTCGTGGTGTGCTGCCGGATCAGCCGAAAGCTCGCCTGGTTGTCGGCCGGCACTGCATCCTCGATCCAGAACGGTCGGTAGGGCTCCAGGTCCTGGCACAGGCGCGCCGCCTCGATGGGCGTGAGGCGGTGATGGACATCGTGCAGCAGGTGGACGTCCCACCCCAGCGCCTCGCGCGCGGCGGCGAACAGCGGCGCGACGCTGCGCAGGTACTTGGGCGTCGACCACGCATTCTCGCGCGGCAGCGCCGCATCGGCCGGCTCATAGGAACGCGCCCCGTGCGCCACGCCATAGGTACTGGCGAGGCCCGGCACCCCCGACTGCAGCCGGATGGCGCGGTAGCCCGCCGCACGGTGTTCCAGGGCATGCGCAATCGTGGCTTCGATGGTCTCGCCGTTGGCATGGCCATAGACCAGGCAGCCGCTGCGGCAGCCGCCGCCCAGCAGCTGGTACAGCGGCAACCCGGCGATTTTCGCCTTGATGTCCCACAGCGCGGTATCCACCGCGGCGATGGCGCTCATCGTGACCGGCCCGCGCCGCCAGTAGGCGCCGCGGTACAGGAACTGCCAGATATCCTCGATCCGGTGGGCGTCGCGGCCGATGAGGCAGGGCAGCACATGCTCGGTGAGGTAGCTCGCCACGGCGAGTTCGCGTCCGTTGAGCGTGGCGTCTCCCAAGCCGCGCACGCCATCCGCTGTCGTCAGCTTCAGGGTGACGAAATTGCGGCCCGGGCAACTGACAATGACGCGCGCGTCCTGGATGACAGGCATCGTTGACTCCTCAAACAGCGTGGCCGCCAAGTTACCGCTACCATAACGCAATGAGACTCTCCCCCGTAAGCCTCAGCGGGTTGCCCGCGGCAGTCCGCAGGCCCGGCTATGACCGCGATGCGCAGCGTTGCGGCATCGTGCATTTCGGCATCGGCGCCTTCCACCGCGCGCACCAGGCGCTGTACACCGATGAGGCCCTGGCGGCCGGCGACCGCGACTGGGCGATCACCGGTGTCTCGCTGCGTTCGCCCCAGGTGCGTGAGCAGCTGACACCGCAGGCAGGGCTGTACACCGTGACCGAGTCGGGCGGTTCGGGTCACACGATCCGGGTCGTGGGCGCAGTGCGCGAGGTGCTCGTCGCCACGCAGGACCCGGCGCGGATCACGGCCGCAATTGCCGCCCCCGACACCCGTATCGCCAGCATCAGCATCACGGAGAAGGGCTACCGGCGCGCGGCGGACCAGTTGCTGGATTTCACCGCCGCCGACATTCGCCACGATCTGGACCCGCAGCAACCGCCGCGCACTCTCTATGGTTTTCTCGCGGCAGGTCTGGCGCAGCGGCGCCGGCTCGCGTTGCCCGGCCTCACACTCCTGAGCTGCGACAACCTCAGCGGCAACGGGCGGCAGCTGCAGACGCTGCTCGAGCAGTTCCTCGAGCGGCGCGATCCTGCGACTGCGGGCTGGTTGCGTGCGCACTGCACCTGTCCGTCGAGCATGGTCGATCGCATCGTGCCGGCGACGACGGCGCAGGATCTGAGCTGGCTCGAAGCGCGTCTGGGGCTGCGCGATGCGGCGGCCGTCTTCACCGAGCCGTTCCGGCAGTGGGTGATCGAGGACCGCTTCGCAGGCCCGCGTCCGCGCTGGGAGGTGGGCGGCGCCCAGTGGGTCACGGACACGGCGGCCTACGAGACCGCGAAGCTGCGCATGCTCAATGCGGCGCACTCGGCGCTCGCTTATGTGGGTTTGTTTCGCGGCCATGAATTCGTGCACCAGGCCATAGCCGACCCGCGGCTGCGCCAACTGGTCGATCGACTGATGCGTGAGGAGGCGGCGCGCAGCTTTGACCCGGCGCCCGACCAATCGCTGCCCCGGTATGCCGATGCGCTGCTGTTGCGCTTCGCGAACAACGCCCGCCCGCACAGTCTCAAACAGATCGCCATGGACGGTTCACAGAAGATCACGCAGCGATGGCTGCCGACGCTGCGTATCCTGGGCGGGGCCGGCGCCGAGTGCGCCGCGCTGCTGCAGGCACTCGGGGCCTGGATCGCATTTGTACGCGCCACGCGCTTCGAGGTGGTCGATCCGCTGGGGTCGGAACTGGCGGCGTTGTGGCGCAGCTGCGGCAGCGAAGGCATCGTTGATGCGCTGTTCGGTCCCGCGGGACGATTCGCACTGTCGTGGGTGGCGCCACCGCAGGCACGGCAGCGGCTGCTCGAGTGGGTGGCGGAATTCATCGGCGGCGCCTAACCGCCCGCGCAAGGAGCATCGTCGGTGCAGGTCGTCGTCGTGGGAGAGTGCATGCTCGAGCTCGTAGGCCAGGACCCGGGGCGGACCCAAGGCTGGCAACTGGGCTACGCCGGAGACACATTCAATACCGCGCTCTACCTGTCCCGACTGCAGGTTCCCGTGGCCTATCTGACGGCACTGGGAGCGGATCCCTTCAGCCAGGACATGCGCGCCGCTTGGGCCGGCGAGGGCATCGATACCTCGATGGTGCTCACGGATGCTTCGCGGCTGCCCGGCCTGTACGCCATCCGCAATGAGGCCGACGGCGAGCGGCAGTTCCATTACTGGCGTGAGCGCTCGGCGGCGCGCCAGCTGTTCACGCTGCCCGGGATCGAGGCCGCCCTGACTCGCGCGCGCCGCGCCGAGTGGCTGTTCCTCACCGGCATCACGCTGTCGATCTTCACGCCTCCGGAACGTGAGCAGCTGCTGCACACCGCAGCCGCCGTACGCGCCGGCGGCGGCCAGGTGGTCTTTGATCCGAACTATCGTCCGGCGCTGTGGGCCAGCGCCAAGCAGGCCCGCGAGGCATTCGCCGCTATCGCACCCACGGTCAGCCTGGCGCTTCCCACCTACGCCGATGAGGCGACGCTGTTCGACGATCCTGACCCGTTGCAGAGCGTCGCGCGCTGGCGGCGGCTGGGTGCGACCGAAGTCATCGTCAAGCTGGGCGCCCATGGGTGCCTGGTCGCGGCCGGTGCCGAGTCCTTGCCGATTGCGCCCGCCGCGACGATGACTCCCCGCGACACGACGGGGGCCGGGGACGCCTTCAATGCCGCTTATCTGGCCGGCCGCATCAAGGGTCTTGCGCCGTCCGCGGCCGCCCGCGGCGCAAACCGGCTGGCGGGCGAAGTCATCCAGTACCGGGGCGCGATCCTCGACCGGGAGCGGATGGCCGCCCTCGGGAATTTATGGGACTGATGCCCGCGTCTCCGCCGCCAGCAACTGCAGGCCGCGGACCCGCAGTCGTTCCAGCGCCCCGGCATCACCCTCCGCGGCCGTCCGCAGCAGTTCGCGCCACACTCTAGGGCGATTTTCCCAGCGCGGCCGCAGCCATTCGGCACGGGACTCCGCGAGCGCCGTCAGACGGCTCAGCGTGGATCCGCCGATCACGGTGACATTGACGGCGGACAACCCCAGCAGCAGCCGGGCCGCAGCAGGCTCACTGCGGGCGAGGTGCCAGGCGTGGGTCATGACCAGCCGCATGACCCTCACCGCCGCGTCCACGGTGAAGAAAGGCTCGGGTGCCGGCGAGCTTCGGTCATGGACGGCGCCAATGGTGGCATCTGACCAGCGCGCACCATCCGCGAACCCCGCGTCCACCAGCAGCACGGCAGTGCCGGCCGCGCGACGCATCGACGCCGCATCCAGATTCAGGAGTAAGTCACTGACATCCCGAATCAAAGGCGCCTGCGGGCCGCCGGCGCCGCACTGCGCTCGCAGCAGCGTCAGCACTTCCTCGTTCACCTCCGTCATCGATTCAAGCGTCGCGGCACTGAGCCAGGACTGCCGTTCCCACGTGTTCATCGCATTTCTCCACGTTGTCGAAAAATTTTCATCCGGCACTATCCAACATCGATTCCCGGTTTTTGCTATTTTTATCACAACGGCTCCGGAACGCCAGACGAACCCCCACATAACCTCAGCAGCAGGACCCCGCCATGCGCATCTCCGACAATCGCTACAGCCGCGATCGCTTTCGTCTCGACCTCGCCTTCCGGTTCATCCGGCACGAAGCGCGGACGCAGACCATCCGCGCCTGGACCGGCCTATCTGATGACAGGATCCGCAAGCTGTACCACGGATACGCCAGAGAAACCGGCAATGCCGTATCTCGGCCCCGCGGCAAATCCCCGCAGCAGGCAGCGTTCTTCACACGATCACCAAAGCTGCAGGAGGAGAGTTCGTTGCTGGCGAGCTTGTGTAGTCTGCTCGGCGCGCTTCCACGCAGTGGCACCCTGGTCACCCAGCAGACACTGGCTAGTCTTTCGCGCGGGGAACTGTTGTGCCAAGCGTTCGAGGTTTATCGCGATCTTGTGGCCGATCCGCACATCAGTTTCGAGCACCTAGTGTTCCTTGTCAGCGCCATCGCCGCGGGCGAGGAGCTGCAACTCGCGGGCTGCGAGGACTGCGGGTCGCTAGCGGTCACCGACCGATTTACCTTCAAGAGGCATCGTTGCCAGCTCTGCGCCAGCGCTGATTGCGCACGCACAACATGAGGACTGGACCGAACCGAGCGCTGACCGTGCAATACCGGGCACCGGCTTTCATTTGACATGCTTCCTCCGTTCCAGGCATCAGTTACAACCAGGGCCACGCCATAGCGCCTCATCGGTCGCCCGCCCAATAGCCATTCTGTATGCGACCGATCGAGAGTCTCTATTGCCCTGTTCGCGCGTCATTTGGGCTCACTGCGGGCGTGCGACTTCCGAAATTCAGTTAGCATTGGCTCGGCAGGAAAAGGAGAGTCCGTTGGCCGAAGCAGACGCGCCAGGCGCAGACACGGAACCGGAGCCAATGCCCGGAAACACCGTCGCCGTCGTCGAAGCATTCCCCGTGCCAGTAGCGGAGTCCGCACCGATGCTTGAAGCCCATGCACCCCACTTGGCGATCCACAACTGGAAGGACTTTTTCGTACATATCGCCACCATTGTGGTGGGGCTCTTCATTGCGGTCGCTCTCGAACAGACGGTCGAGTTCTTCCACCATATGCATCAGAGAAATATGCTGGAAGAGCAGATGCACGAGGTCTTCCTGACCGACACGAAGTTCGCCGCCGCCGATGTCGCCACATTGAATGCATTCCGGTCCTATCTGGTGGATCTGCAAAAGGCACTCGCCGCACGGCGCGATGGTCGGCCGGCACCTGCCACGCCGGATTCCAACGATTCGCGCTCAGTGCTCTTGTTGAATCTGCCGGGGTTGGCGCCCTATGAGGCCGCCAAGCAGAACGCGACGGTGGCGCTGCTGTCAGCAGACCGATTGCACATGTACAACCGGATCGATTCACAAAGTGGCTTTCTTGCGGCCGCTATGAATCGGATGGATGAAGCAATGGCGGCCGTGAACGCTTTCAACGACCGATTCGACCCCTCCAGCACGGGCTTGGCGTTCGTGGAGATCGGTCATGTGCCGGACTTGGCTAGGCTTGCGGCCGCCGACTTGGCTGAGTATTAGGCCCTCATCGGCAGGTTGATCAATGCCACCGATCTGGTGAGTTCACGGCTCACCCTGTATGCCATCGAATGCCGCGCGGTGCTCGATGGCGCTCGTGAAGACCGCAACTTTATAGACGCGATTAACTCCGAGCTCAGGGCTCATTCGAAGCTGCGCAATTCAGCGGCGGGCGGGTACTAGGCTACTGCGTGCGCACTGTGACATTGGCTGCGATCCGGGACCCGACCGCCTGCGCAGGACCTCGCGCAGGTAACCGTCGAAAACGCGGTGGATCTTGCCCGTACCGTCCTGAAGGCTCCGGCGCCAAGCGCCATCGAGTACGCAAGGTCGGTGCCGGAGTTGGCGAGGCACCGTCACTTCACCAACTGGAAGACGATTGCTGATCATTTCGAGATCGATACCGGCGCAGACAGTGCTAGACGAAAGCTGGCTGCCTGGGTGCGGCTTCACGAGCCCAACTGGCCGCCCGTACCGGATATTGACTAATCGGTTATTGTTAAATGCAATGCAACCTGAACAGAATACCAAGCTCTATCGCAGTTATTTGAATGAGCCCGGCTTTGCCGTATCGCGGCCACGCGGCAAGTCGCCGCAGCAATGCGCATTCTTCACGCGCTCACCGCAGCACTGGGAGCAAAGTTCGCTGCTGGCCAGTCTGTGCAGCCTGCTTGGCGCGCTGCCCGGCACGGGTGTGCCGGTGAACCGTCGCGCCCTCGCCAACCTTTCACGCGGCGAACTGCCCTGCCAGGCCTTTGAGGTTTACCGCGACCTGGTGGCAGATCCGCACATCAGTTTCGAGCACCTGGTGTTCCTGGTCAGTGCGCTAACACAGGGCGAGGAGTTGACCGTGGCGTGTTGTGAGGATTGCGGCGCGTTTGCCGTGGTCGATAGTGTGGCCCTTCGCAAGCGCGTGTGTTCGCACTGCGCGAGTCAGATCGGTTGAAAAGTGGAGTCGGCGGCACTCGAAATCGCGCCTTGCCGTCCCGAGCGGGCCCGCAGAAGAAGGAGGATGACGATGCCCAAAGCAGCACGTGCCAGGGCGATTGTTGCACCTGGCAGGTTGTGCTCAATGGCGCGTCCGGGCGGGGTCGGCTCAGTCTATCCGGCATATGCTGCGGTGCAGTTGCACTAAGATTTCGATGCTCGACACATTTCGGTGCAGAGCACCATCGAAGTTTGCCAACGACACGGTCAAGTCGTACAACTCCATCTTGCAATTTGCTGGCATGGGAGGCGACATGAGAAATATTCAGGCCCGGCTGCTGGGGTTCGGAACCCTATGCAGCCTGATGGGTGCTCCGGCATTGGCGCATCATTCCTTCGCCGCTGAGTTTGATCGCTTGAAGCCGGTTGCACTCGAAGGCAGGATCACAAAAATCGAATGGCAGAACCCGCACACGCGACTGTATCTGAGCGTGCGCAATCAGATCGGTATTGTGAATCAGTGGGAACTTGAACTCGCCAGTCCCAACTCCTTGATGCGTGCGGGCTGGACGCGCCATTCGGTGCATATCGGCGACAAGATCACGGTAAAGGGGTTCCAAGCCAAGGATGGCAATCCGCTGGCGAATGCCGCCCAGATCTTCTCCGCAGATGGTCGCAAGATCCTCTCCGAACAGACTTCGGCGGATGCGCCGGCCAGCAGCAACTAGGTCCAGTTCCAATAGCCACCGGAGCGGCTATTTCGGGAAGGCCTTCAATTGGCCCTCGACGGTCGTAATCAACGCGTAGTCGATGCCGCCGGCGGCATTGCTCACGAAACTGAACGTTGCGCCGCTGCCGCTGAATTCGCTCTTCGACGCCGCTTTCAGAGTGACGGTAGGACCCAACCCACCCATTGTGAGGCGCCCTTTGTCGACCGCGAATACCAGCTGGAACACCTGGTGAGTGGTCGGTTCGGTGAAGTTGTAGGTGCCCGCGTATTTGGCCAAGATCTTCGGATCCACCGGAACGTCCTTCTCGTCGCTCGTCTTGCCGACCAGATGCTTGCGATCGCGCTCGTTTTCATTGCAGACGTACTCGAGCGGTTCCGTGTCCGCGTAGTACTCGAGTTTCACGGGCACGGTCCAGGGCTCGAGCAGTGTTCCGGGATCGGTCATCGTTCGGATTACCTCCATGTGCCCGAAGTCCGAACGATGAATGCGCTCGGTGACGTGCAGCTTCTCGGTATGCGGTAAGCCGTCCCCGTCCATCCAGGTCCGGTCATTGAACCCGGTGCTCTCGACCACGAGAGTGTCACCGTCCCAATGTCCGACGGAGTAGCCCATCCAGTCGGGGTTTGGATCGATGGGTAGCGGCCGACCGTCAACGAACACCTCCCGATACTGGGTGTTGCTCCACAGCATCACGATCATGTTGGGGGTCTGCAGAAGCCGCCCGACGTCGTCATCGATCTGAACACCAGTCGGCAGGCAACGAACACTCGGAGAATCCCGCTGAATGTTCGCCTTGCGCTTATCTAGGATTGCTACGGCCCAGGGCTGGGCCTTGACTGCATCCATGGCCTTGCTGGTCTCGGCGGTTCCGGCAGCATCCGTGCGCCAGAACCCTGACAGATCAGGTTTCCCTTCCGGCGTGCGCGGCGTAGGAGCGGCAAGATTTGGTTTGCCATCCGGCGTGCGCGGAATTCCTGGGGTCTGGTAATGCAGCCACTGTGCCTGCACCGGCGCGACGGCGCAGAAAAGTAGAACGATCGCCATCATCCGCGCCGTGAGCTTCTGAAGCGCAAGGGAAAAAAAGGGGAAGTGCCGCATACGAAATGCTCCGCTATGCCAAGATCCTATCATTCACTTGAGAGTATTGAGCACACGCCGTGCGATGCTTCGCGGCGTTTCCGAGCGTTGCTGCATTGCCGCAGCGCCCTCATCGTGGGCGACGCCATCTCGCTCAGGCCGCGTTGCGGCTATCGACGGTCGCGGACTATCCGGCTCGCGAGCGAGTAGCGCCGGTCCATCAGGAATTCGACCAGCAGTCCCGACAGGGAACGAACGCAGCGCAAATCTCGGTAAAATTCTGGCGCCGCGTCCGTCAGTTTCGGCAGACGGTTCCAAGGCACGGACGGCAGATCGTGGTGTTCGTTATGATATCCGACATTCAGCGACAGCATATTGATAGGCCCGTAATAACTGCGCGTTTCTTGTTTCGTGTCCAGGGTGTAGTGCTCCTGAATCCAGCGCGCGCCGAGAGGGTGCAGTCCTACCGAGAACCAGAACGAAGCTAGTAGATAGGCAACTCCAAGCGGGCCAAAAACGAACCACGCGGCAACCACGAAAGCCGCATTCGCGGCGATATTCGCGACGAACCAAGGTTCGATCAGTCCGGCAGTCCCGACCTCTAGGGGTCTCAGGGCCTGAAAAATAGGAAACGCGAACAGCCAAAGGGCTTTCGAGACCATCCGTCTCCCAATGAGTCTAACCTCCCACGGGCTGGCAAGGTCGGCGTCGACACCGAGGGCGCCCGGGTGAGAATGGTGGAGTAGGTGATAGTGTCGAAAAGCGATCGCTCCGGGCAGTAAATTCGGCAAATCGCAGAAAATCAAAAAAGCCTTGTTCGAGAAACGTCCGCGGAAGACGAGGTCATGGGTCCCCTCATGGATCAGCACGTAGAGCGCATGATTGGCGAAAGCTCCGAGCCCCCAGGCAATGGCTAGAGCGACTGGCCAATACGAGTAGGGCGCGTGTCCTAGCGCAAAGGCGATCCCACATTGCCCCAGTACGATCCCGGCACCGAGCGCCGCGCTCCAGATGTTCCTTCCAATAAGTTTGCGGACCTCTGGATGCGCCTTGATGAGGGATTTGGTGCGCGATCGGTGCGGCTCGGGCGTTTCAACATGCATGAACTGCGTCGGGTCGCCTGCCTTAGTGCTTCCATTTTTCATGCCACTCAGGTTCTTCTTGATAGTACTCGACCGGCCGCTGGAAAAAGCGCGAACGGAATGAGCGGATGACGCTACATTATGTTTCGGGGTGAATCGCGTCAACTCGCGAGCTCCTAGGCTTAAGGAGGCTCTTGGGATTGGCCGGGCAGCTCCCCGAACTCAAGGAGGAAAGTTCGCTGCTGGCCAGCCTGTGCAGGCTGCTCGGTGCGCCCCCAGGCCTTTCTGGTAGCGTCCTCAGGCCGAACGGCGCAGCGGCTTGCCGTCGCTCATCGCCTGGACGCCATCCACGGCGTCGCGGGCGCGCGCAGAGTAGAAGGAGGCGTTCTGATCGCCGCGCAATGCCTCGCGCGAGAACTCGATTAGGTGATAGGCCACGAAGCCGATGCTCATGATGGATTCGAACTGATCGCGCTTGAGTGCCTCACGCACCATGCGCCAGAACCACTTGCGGTAGTCGGCCACGACACCGACACGCAGCAGCAGATTGAAAAACAGCGTCGCCCCGCGCCGCAGATTGGCCGCGGTGGCGCGTCCAGCTGCCGGCAGCGCCGGCCGATTTGCATACGTTGCATCCAGCTGGTGCGTGAAGCGCTCAAGAAGCCGCTGCGGATCGTAGGCATAGGCGATACTGCGGCGCCACATGGCCACCACATCTGCGTACGGGCGCAGGAAGGCCACATTGCTCTCACGGCTGCTGTCAGTGAGCAAGCGACCATCTCGCTGCAGGCGATCCCACAGCGGGGTCTTGGGCAGCGCCTGCAGCAGATTGATCGTCAGCATCGGAATCTGCGAGCCATCGATGAACTCGCGCAGTCGCGACTCGGTATCCTCCGTGTCGCTGTCCAGGCCCAGAATGATTCCCGAGATGACTTCCATGCCGTAGCTGTTGAGCGTGCGGATGGCTTCCAGCATGGGTAATGCGGCGTTGTGTTCCTTGTGCATGGCCTTCAGCGCCTGCAGCTCCGGAGTCTCGATGCCCACGAACACCGACTCGAAGCGCGCCTCGCGCATCATTTCCAAAGTCTGGGTCTGCTTCGCCAGGTTCAGCGTTGCTTCACAGCAGAAGGACACGGGAAAGCCATTGCGTTTCTGCCAGGCAACGAGGTGTGGCAGCATCTCGCGCGCAGCCTTGCGATTGCCAATGAAGTTGTCGTCCACGAAGTAAATGCTCGGCGGCGGACTTTTCTGCGCCATGATGCAATCGAGCTCCGCGAGCAGCTGCTGCGCGGTCTTCAGGCGCGGCTGCCTGCCGTATAGATTGGGGATGTCGCAGAATTCACACAAATACGGACAGCCTGAGGAGAACTGCAACGTGCCGAGCAGATACTGATCGAAGCGAATCAGGTCGTACGCCGGTACCGGGAAATCCGCCAGCGCCAGCCGCTCCACGGTGGTAAATCGCTGCTGCTGCGGCGGTGACTCGATGCTGGCATCCAGCCGCGCAATCACGCCGTCGGTGGCATCGCCCAGCTCCCCGAGGTGCAAATAGTCGTAGTCGGGGTAGGCTTCAGGAGACCCCGATACCGAGGGGCCTCCGAGAACGGTCACCTTGCCGGCAGCCCTGGCGCGCTGGGCGATGTCGTGAATCTGCGTGGCCTGGATGTGCATGCCGGTCACGAACACGGCGTCCGCCCAGCGCAAGTCGGAGCGCGTGGCCGGCCTGATGTTTTCATCGACGAAGCGTACCGACCACGCTTCAGGCAGGTAGCGCGCGATCACCAACAGGCCCTGCGGCGGCATGAATGCCTTCGCCCCGCATAGCCGTAGGGCGTGAGAGAAGGTGCCGAATGAGGGCGCATAGGAGGGAAATATGCACAGCACCCGCCGAGAGTTCCGCACCTGTAGCCGCGTCCGCATGCACCTGCTCCGCTTCTCTTCCGCTCCGTGCCGATAGGCGCCGCTACTATGCTCCCTGCCCCGCGTGCGTACCAGCGGCTCTTTCAGTCAACGGGCATCGATAAGGACAGTAGAGGGCATCTCACGGCACGTCGATTTGTTTTTCCGGCCCCTCCAAAGATCAACAAGTGCCGGCGATCCTGATCCGATTAGGTCTAAAGAAGCTCTCGCGGGATTGGCCGGGCAGCCGCGCTTGCCTCTCCACTGCATATCTTAGTCCGCGCCCTCGCGGAGGGTCACGAGCTGACGTTGGCAAGCTGTGAAGTGTGCGGCGCGCTCACTGTCTTCGACCGCATCACGTTCAAGGCGCACCACTGTCCGTCCTGCGCGAACCGGGAGGTGACGCGGCCGCAGCTATGACGTGATCTTAGGCGCCACGGATCCGCTGGAACTGTGTGACGCGCTCGATCGCCGCACTCCGGAAAGCAGCTACGGCCGCGACAACTGGCACGCAGTGCACATCCCCTCCTTCACTCCAGCGGTAGGCTGCGCCATGAAACGAGGATGTTTGAAACTTCTGCTGCTGGCCTTTTCGCTCTTCACCGCCGCCGGCTCGAGCGCGGGCCCGCTGATGGAGCCCATCAAGCCGCTGCCGCTGGATTCCGCACAGAATCCCTCGCGGGTATCCATTGGACGACATCTGTTTCAGGACGCCCGCCTGTCGGCTAACGGGCGTGTATCGTGCGCGAGCTGTCATGACCTTGCCAAGGGCGGAGCCGACGGCCGCGTCCGCTCCGTCGGATTCAACGGGCAGCTGACGGCGATGAATGCACCGTCGGTTCTCAACGCAGCGCTGAACTTCAGGCAGTTCTGGAACGGCCGCGCCGCCTCATTGGAGGAGCAGGTCGATGCTGTGGTCCAGAACCCAACGGAAATGGGTTCGAAATGGACTGAGGTCGTCACCAGGATTTCGAGCGACCCCGTCTACCATAGAACATTCGCCGCCTCCTACGCCGACGGCGTCACCCGGGCAAACATCGAGAGTGCCATCGCGACGTTCGAGCGCACCCTGATCACACCGAATTCGCCCTTCGACCGGTATCTGCGTGGTGACACCAATGCCATCTCGGCCGAGCAAAAGGCCGGTTACCTGAAGTTCAAACAGTACGGCTGCATTGCCTGCCATCAAGGAGTCAACGTCGGTGGCAACATGTTCCAGAAATTCGGCGTCATGGGCGATTACTTTGCGAATCGCGGCAAACCGACTGATGCTGATCTCGGCCGCTACCTCGTGACGCGGGATGAGACGGACCGGCATGTGTTCAAAGTACCCAGCTTGCGAAACGTCGCCCTGACCGCGCCCTATTTTCATGACGGCAGCGCCGCAACTCTCGGCGAGGCTGTCGATGTCATGTTCAAGTACCAATTGGGCCGCTTCGCCTCGGCGGAAGATAAGACCGTGATCGTGAAGTTCCTGAATTCGCTCACGGGCCAATTGCCGCCACAGCCGCCATGAGCATTCGTAGCCGACTCATCTGGATCGCGATGGCGCTCGTTGCCCTGTTACTCGCCTCGATCCTGACGCTGTTGTATGTCAGAACCCAAGGGCATGAATCAAATTATTTCGAGAAAGTCGCGCTACTTCGGCAATTGAAGCAGCTGGATGCGCGCTGGGAACTCGATGTGCTGAAATCCCGGACGGGGGTGGAAACGAACTATGATTTCCTGGTCGACCCCTTGGTCGAATTCAGCCAGCTCCAAAGCGAGCTTGGGCGCCTCCTCCCCTACCGGCTCAACGGCACGAGTAGCGACGCCCTCGTGACGGCAATCCGCGACTTCCACCGGGCCATCGAGAACAAGACGCAACTGATCGAGCATTTCAAATCCCACAACTCGGTGCTGCACAATTCCCTGGCATTCCTCCCCACCGCAGCAGCCGACGCCCAGGACGCCATCACCCACGTCCCGGGTGCGAATGGCGCACTGAAGCGCTTGTCGGCGGACGTGGGCGCCATACTGCTCGTGAGCATGGAATTCAGTCAGGCCCCCGCCGATGACAAGGCCGCCGAGATCGGCGCCGGACTGGATCGCCTTTCGCGCATGAATGGAACAATGCCGGTCCCGGTTCAGCAAGCCGCAGACATTTTTGCGTCTCATGTCCGCACGGTGCTCCGCGAGCAACCCGTTGTGGACACCCTTTTGAGCGAGATCGCGGCCGTGCCAACGGGTGTGAGCATCGACGTGCTGGACAATGACCTACGCGGCGAACAGCTCGCCACCGAGTCGCAGGCGCAGGTCTATCGGCGTTATCTGCTGCTGTTCGCGGCCGCACTGGTGACCCTGTTTCTATATGCCGCCCTGAGTCTCATCCGCAGTCGTGCCGTCATCAATCGCATCAACCGGGTCGCTCTGGCGACCAGCCAGAAGCGCCTGGAAATCGCGACGCAGGGTATGCACATCGGTATCTGGGAATCGGACCTGGTCACGGGAGACGTGTGGTGCAACGATGAGTGTTACCGCATGATCGGCCGCGAGCCCGATGCGACACTGAAAACCATGGATGCCTGGATGGCGCTGGTTCATCCGGATGACAAACCGAATTTTGAACGGATTGTTGCCGCGCAGAAGGGCAATTCGGGCGAGGACTTCCGTATTCACTACCGGCTTCGCTGCAAGGACGGCTCTTACCGGTGGGTGATGTCGCAGGCTTGTGCAATGGATCGCAGCTCGGACGGGGTTGCGACTCGCATCTCCGGTGTACGGTTTGACATCACGGAACTGAAGGAAATGGAGCACCAGCTGGCCTCCGCCCAGCGGCTCGAGTCTATCGGCCAACTTGCGGCCGGTGTCGCGCACGAAATCAATACTCCCATCCAGTATGTAAACGACAGCATCTACTTCATCCGCGAAGCGGTTCAGGAGCTTCTTGCATACGTGCAGCAGGCGCCTGGCCGCGCAGGCGCCGCGCCCAATTCGGAGTTGACATACCTGCAGGACAATTTACCCCCAGCGCTCGACCGAGCGATTGAAGGTCTCGGACGGGTCTCCGAAATTGTCACCTCGATGAAGGAATTCTCGCATCCGGATCAGCGGGAGATGGCTCCCATCGACCTCAATCGGGCCATTCAGAGCACCCTGATCGTAGCGCGCAACGAATACAAGTATGTGGCGACCGTGACCCTCGAGTTGGTGGAAGTTCCCCCCGTAATGTGCTTCGGCAGCCAGATAAATCAGGTGGTGCTGAATTTGATCGTGAACGCCGCCCACGCCATTGCCGACCGCGTGAAGGGCACGGAGGCGACCGGCGTCATTACGCTCAAAACCTATCGGGAGGGAAACGATGTCGTACTCTCGGTCGCCGACACTGGTTCCGGAATCCCGGAATCCATCCGCGACCGGATTTTCGAGCCATTCTTCACTACCAAGGAGGTAGGCCGCGGAACCGGACAGGGTCTGACCATGGTCCGTAATTGCGTGGTCAAGGCTCATCGCGGCACCGTTCATTTCCAAACCGCCACCGGTCTCGGCACGACTTTCTTTGTGCGCCTGCCGATTGAGTCCGTGGCCAGGGTTTCAACGGAACTCGCGGCGTGAAACGGATTCTGTTTGTCGACGATGAACCGTTGATACTGGACGGGTTGCGGAACGCGCTCCGGAAGCAGGGATCGCGTTGGGAAATGCTCTTCGCAACATCCGGGCAGGCCGCAATCGACGGGTTTGCGGAACACCCAGCGGACGTCATCGTGTCCGACATGCGCATGCCTGGAATGGACGGTGCAATGCTGCTGGCGCAGATTCGCGACCGGTTTCCGATGACCGCCCGGGTGCTGCTCACGGGCCAGGCAAGCAATGTCGATCTCCTGCGTGCCATTCCCGTCGCCCAGGAGATCCTCTCAAAACCGTGTCCGCCGGCGCTGCTGTGTCAGGCAATCGACCGGGTGTTGAGCGTCCAGGACCTGTTGACGCATGACAAGCTGAAGACTCTCGTGGGCGGAATCAACCGCCTGCCCGCCTTGCCGGAGGTGTATCGGAAGCTCGCGGCAGCCATGCAGCGGGACGACACCTCGATGGCGGAACTCGGCGGCATCGTGGCCGAGGACCCGGTACTCTCGGCGCGCGTCCTTTCGGTCGTCAATTCATCCTACTGGCGAATATCGAAGCCAACGACGTCGATCTCCGCAGCCGTGCAGATTCTTGGCCTCGAAGTCGTACGTGCACTGGCGCTGGGCAAGGAACTCTTCCAACATGACACAGCGGCGCCCCCGCGCTCGCATACATTGCGCAATCTGCCTGGCAGCGCCCTGCATCGGGCGCTCCTGGCTCGGCAATTCGTCAACGATCGGACATTGGCTGATGTCAGCTATTCGGCCGCTCTCCTCGTTGATATCGGCCATGTCGTGCTGGCCGACTGCCTCGGAAAAGCATACGACGCGCTGCTGGTGCGCGCCGAGGTCGAAGGTCGGCCGATGTATGAGCTGGAACAGCAGGAGCTGGGATTCACGCATGCTGATGCGGGTGGCTACCTGCTGGCGCGATGGGGATTGCCGGCGCAGGTCGTCGAACTCGTGGCTGCGCACAACGCACCCGCCCTGCTCGCGCTCGAAGAGAACAAGGCGGCACGAGCTATACATGTGGCCGACAAACTGGTGACAGCGCTACGTGCGCGGGCCGTGGATCCGCTGGCGGATATCGAACCTGCAATTCGCGCGCACCCCGATGTGGAGACCCACCTGCCCGTCTGGCTCGCCATGGCCGAAGCCTCCCTGACGCGGTCATGATGGGTTCGCAACGCGCCCGAATTCTGTGTGTCGATGACGAAGCGGAGGTTCTCAAAGGCCTCGCGCTGCACCTGCGCAGACACTATGACGTCCTTACCTCGACCAGTGGTGCTGCCGCGCTTGATCTGTTGAGTCGTACCGAAGATGTTGCAGTCATCATGGCCGATATGCGCATGCCGGGCATGAACGGCGCCGAGTTTCTCGCCAAGTCCCGAAAAGTCGCGCCGGCTGCACAGCGAATTCTGCTCACCGGGCAGACCGACCTCTCCTCGGCCATAGCGGCGATCAATGAGGGACAGATCTGCCGCTTTCTGACCAAGCCATGCCCGCCTCCTGCGCTCCTGGATGCGATCGCTGCGGCGGTGCAGCTCTACCGCGCGCCGGATCTGGAGCGCGAAGCGCTACGCGAGAGGCTGGAACATCAGCATCTGCAGGTCGATGCCCTGACGGGCCTGGTCAGTCGACACCAGCTGCTGGGAAACCTCGAGGCCTCAGTCCACGATCCGTGCTTGGTCGACAGCACCCTGGCTGCTTATTTCGTCGAAATCGATGTTGCCGATGGTCCGGTGAACGATCGCGATATGCCGTGGGGCGATGAAGTCGCGATTATCATGGCCGACCGACTGAAGCTGGTTTTCACGCGCGGTGAAGTGCTGGCGCGCTGGGGCATCGACCAGTTCGTGATCACCCTGCACCGGCCCGAAGTGAATGACGCGGAGCTGCGCACCGGTGCAGAAGCGCTGCTGGAAGTCCTCAATGCACCGCTCGTGGCGCAGCACCATGTGGAGAAGGTTCGCGTCAGCATCGGTATCGCGAGGTTGGTCGATAAGTCGCAGTGGCAACAACTCATTCAGCACGCCGCGATGGCGGCGCGAGAAGCTCGCAGCAGGGACGGCAGCGGTGTGTGTCTGTATCAGCACGATTCGCCACCTCGCGCCGAAGCGCAACGCGTCATGCTACGTGCGCTGCGCCAGGCAATTGCCGAAGGGAATTTTCAGTTGCATTACCAGCCCATCATCGACGTGCGCCGCCGCAGCGTTCATGGCCTCGAATGCTTGCTGCGCTGGACCCATCCGACTCTTGGGGCCATCCCACCCTCGACCTTCATCCCGCTTGCGGAACAGAGTGGAGACATCCAGGAGCTCGGCAAATGGGTGCTGTGGAGAGCCTGCCATGAGGGTCTGGCACTGGTACGGGATTACGCCGTGCGACTTGCCGTCAACGTCTCACCGTTGCAGCTGAACGACCCGACCTTTCTGCCGCATCTCGAGAAATGCCTCGCCCACAGTGGCCTGATGCCAGAACGCTTGGAGCTGGAGATCACCGAGACCGCCCTCGCTGGTGATCTGCAACGCCTGCGGGACACGCTCAATTTGGTTCGCGGCCTGGGGGTTCGGATCGCCATTGACGATTTTGGCAGCGGCTATTCCTCGCTCGCCTACATCGCACGCCTTCCGGTTGACCTGATAAAGGTAGACGGCGTTTTTGTGCGCGACTTCGCAAAGGAGGGAGCCGCGGTGATTCGTGCTGCTTGCGGTCTCGCCGGCGACCTCGGCCGGGAGCTGGTCATCGAGGGCGTCGAGACCGGTGACATGCTCGCGCAGCTCGAGGCCATTGGTGGCACCCTGTTCCAGGGGTACCTGTTTTCCCGGCCCCTGCCCGCGCCGGATATCGCTTCGTGGATCAATACTTTTCGACTTGGCGGTGGCAACGATGGACACGCCTAGCGCACCGAAGATATTGCTCGTGGACGACGAGCAGCGAGTCCTTGAAGGTCTGTCGATGCATTTGCGGCGAAACTTCACCGTGCTGACTGCGACCAACGGCGCGGCAGGACTCGAGCATCTCAGCGTCGACGGCACGATCGCGGTGGTCGTGTCGGACATGCGCATGCCGAACATGGATGGTGCGACCTTCCTGGCGCGTGCGCGCGAGATTGCACCCACGACCGTGCGGATGCTGCTGACCGGGCAGGCGGATATTGGCTCGGCGATCGCCGCGATCAACGGTGGCCAGATATTTCGCTTTCTGACCAAGCCGACAGCACCTCCGAGCTTCCTCGCCGCCGTAGCTGCTGCCCTCACTCAGCACCGACTGATCGTGTCCGAGAAAGTGCTGCTCGAGCAGACGCTGCGGGGTAGCCTGCGGACCATGACTGAAGTTCTGGCGTTGAGCAGTCCTGAGATCTTCGGTCGCGCAACGCGCATCAGCCAGGTAGTAAAAGCGCTGATGAAGCAGCTTTTGATACCCGAGTCCTGGCAAATTGACGTTGCCGTCATGCTCTTGCCCCTTGCGCAGATCTCATTATCGCCGGAGACGGCTGCAAAGATGTCGCGCGGCGCTGAATTGACGGCTGCGGAACGCCGAACCACCGACCGGCTCCCCGAGCTGACCGATCAGCTGCTGGCACACATACCGCGCCTGGAAACCGTACGGGTAATGCTCGCCAGGGCGCAGGACCCGTTTCGACCCGCAAAATGCACGCAGCCGGAGTCCGAAGCCGACCTCGTCAGTCGCGGCGCGGCGCTGATCCGCGTGGCCGCCGCATTCGATACGCTACAGCAAAGTGGCCTGGCAGCGGCCGATGTGATCAGTACCATGCTTGCGAACCCGGCACGCTTTGATGAGCCGGCCGTGCGGGCTTTGAACGAGCTGTATGGACAGGCGAAGGATGCCCGGAACATTCAGCACATTGCACTTCAATCGCTACATCCTGGAATGGTCCTCGCCGAGGACTTGTTCTCAAGTAGCGGCATGCTGCTCGTCGCACGTGGATTTCAAGTTACGACCACTTGCCTGGAACGGCTGCGAAATTTCAAGTCCGATGCACTGCATGAGAAGATTTGGGTGGCGCTGGGTTCGGAGGCACTCTGATGCCACCATGACGGTTTGGCGCCGGCCTCGCCGTAGCACGACGACGCTTGGTAGCGCCGCTTAGTCCGGAAATTTCAGCACTCGCTCAATTGCCTGGAAGCGCGGTTCTTGCCGCAAGGGATCGATCAGCGGATCGAGCTTGACGTTTACCAGTCCCGGATCTCGCAAACGCATTGCTGTCTCGAGCCAATCGAGGGCCCTCCCCTTGTCGCCCCACTGCGCATAAGTGTCCGTGTACTGGTAGGCCGCGGCATCGCCCAGGGATTCGTGCACTTTGGTGAGCTGCGCTTGCGCGTCGGCGTGGCGGCCAAGTTTCTCCAATACCAGCGCCAGGCACCAATCCAAGGTTGCACTGTGCTTGGCCTCGCACGAAGTTGGCAGCAGCCCAGGCTCGCTAGCGCCGCATAGGCAGCGGCGCGGCACCCTGCAGCGCTCAAGTATCGGGCCCGGCACGCCGGCATGCGGCCGGGCCATTTCTCTGCAACGCAAGCAGCTTGCCAAGATCTACCGCGGATATCTGAAGGAGCCCGTCTTTGCCGTATCACTGCTACGATTGTCTGCATTGCGCGAGTCGCGAGCCCTGAGCTGGACGCACGCGAATGGCAGGGCGCCGCAGACTCGGCAATCCGCGGCGCCCTGATTTCCGCTAACCACTGACAGCTGAGTTCACGTACCCGGCACGTTGGAATTGATCGTTACACGCGTTGCGGTGACCTTTCCGGTTATGGTCGCTACGGGCGTAGCTGATGCAACATCGAGTGAGCTTGTGCTGGTCCACAGGTACACCTTGAGCGTGAACGTTCCGCTCAAGTGATTCCAGTCGGTGAGATGCACTGTCTCGGAGAGCTCGATGGCGTTAGCGGGACTACCATTCCCGCCGTTCGCGGTCGGATCCCAGGCAAGCGGAAAATGCTTGAGCAGGTACGTCGTGGGTCCGACCTGCTTCCAAACACCGAGGCAGAAATTGCTGGTGTTCGGCGCATGCACACCGGAATTTTGGATCTCGGTGCCGTCGGAGTGCCATTGGGCGTAACCGTCGTCCACCACCGCCCCCGCAGGCGCCCCAGGAGGCAACCCGGTGATCCCAGCCAACTGGAAGCTCCACATTCCGACGATAGCCGGCTCGCCGGGCCAGCCATCATCATCGCCGGCCAACACGAATCGTCCGTCCGTACCCGGGTGATAGTAGGCGGGCTGCAGCGCCGCGCTCGATGGCGTCGACGGGTGCCAGACGTTCGGTTTAAGCGCTGGTACTTTGAGCACTGGCGGCGCAATGCCGCATCCGGCCCGCGCGCCATTCACCATCAATAGACCGCCAACACTCACTACGAGCGTGGCGAGCAAGGGACGCATCGAGATTTTCATGATAATTCCCCTAGTGGTTGTCGTTGAGCGGTGGACACGCCGTCGCGATGCACTCCCAATGTGATCGGTCATCATCGTGCGAGCGGTGGATCGATATCCGCGATGAAAACATTCATCCAATCCGCGGCCACTGGCCTCGAGTTTCCGACGAACGCCTGTTATTTCGGTGTGAACGCCGCGATTAGCGGAGCGACCACGTAAATCGCCGCAATCGGTGCATCAGGACATGTTCGGCTTTGCCTGTCGGGTGGCATTCGCCGCGGGCGAATTGCTTATCGCGCTCGGAGAGATTGCATGAGTGCGCCGCTCCAAGCCCTCACTCCCTCCTGAACATGACACACCTACTCCTGAAATCACGGCATCGGTCGGAAATGCATGGAGCATTGCACTCGAATCCCGAAAATGACTCCTACGGCGGAGGAAATTCCGCCCGGATTGAACGCCGACAACAGACTATTTCTCAACCAGGAGTCACCACATGAAGACCTTGATCATCAGTGCCGCAGCGATTGCCAGCATCTCGGGCATGAGCATCTCGCGCGCCGACTCGGAGCTGCCGTCAGTCGCGATTCGCTATGCAGCCACCGATCTGGGTGCCGGCCAGGGTGCGGCCGCTCTGTACCACAAGCTCAAGATGGCAGCCAGATTGGTTTGCAGGGCTGACATGATCAGCACCAGCATCGTCACTCAGCATGTGGCGAGTTTGGGACAGCAGCAGTGTATCGATAGCGCCCTCGCGACCGCGGTCGCTCGCATCAACGTGCCGTCTTTCACCGCGTACGCGAACGCGCAACACGGCGGTCCGACCCCCTATATCGTCGCGCACGAGTGAGCACTGCGCCCGGCCCGACTCGATTCCGCAGGGATCGAGTCGGGCCACGGTGCCATGGTGCGTTGCAGTAACTTGAGTATTCACTCCCGGCAAACGTCCTTCACTCCCTAAAAGGCGACGCTCGTCGGTTTTGAAGGGTGTGCAACCCGGCCTCGATGCATTGTGTCATTGACGCAGATTCATGATTGCTGAAGCATCGGGGACAGGATTCATGGCGTGCGGCTCAGGCGCGTTTATATCGGGGAGTACAGGTAAAGGTGCGGAGAACATCCGCCATACAGGGCCCATTGTGGCTTGGTTGAGCGGTTTCGAGGCCCATAGGCGTCTACCGCTCGGGCGCATTCGGGCTGCGTTCGAAGGGATAGGTCTTCTGACCATCCTGATCGTCTTGATTTCCCTGTCCATGCTGATCAGCTTCGACGGCCCCGACTACGAGGAGTACAGCAGCTTCCGGCAAGGCGTCGACTATGTAATCACTTGGCTGCCGGGGGCGCTGCTGGCTTACATGGCACCCCTGCCGTTCTTCGTGGTCGCATTCAATCTGTTGCCTGACGCAGGCTGGCGTCATCTGGCCGGTCTAGTCCTGATCACCTGCGGCTATGCGACGGCGTGCATCCTGATCGCGGGGCCGCCACAGACGGCCACGGACACCCTCTATGTCGTGGTTGGCATCTGTACCGTCCAGGAGTTTCGCCATCGCGCATCACGCAGCGCGGGCGAGCTGGTGATGCAGCAGATCAATGCGGCCAATCTCGACTCGCGCTTGACCGAGGCTCGCCTGCAACTGCTGCAAGCGCAGATCGAACCACACTTTCTCTTCAATACTCTCGCAAATGTGCGGCGCCTCGCCCAGAACGATCCGGTCCACGGCGCCGACATGCTCGGTCTTCTCATTCGCTACATCGAAGCGGCTCTGCCGCAGCTCCGTGCGGACTACTCGACGCTGTCGGGAGAGCGAGCGCTCATAGAGGCCTATCTGAGTCTGTATCAGGTTCGCATGGGGCAGAGGTTGAGCTACGACATCCGCATCCCGGAAGATCTGGCTGCGGCAAAGGTACCCCCGATGATGCTACTGACGTTGATCGAAAACTCAATCAAACATGGCATTGACCCGCTCACCCAAGGCGGCTTCATCCTCATCAGTGCGCGGCAGGATGGCGCACTTCTCGAGCTATCGGTAGCCGACTCGGGCCGAGGCATGTCCGCTGATATCGAAAGCGGCACGGGTACCGGCCTGGCAAACATCCGTGGACGCCTGCAGCTGTTGTACGGTCATGCGGCGGATTTTCAACTCGCCCGCGGCTCGGCACGCGGCATCACGGCCACACTCAGGCTACCACTGCAAAGATGCTGACAGCGCCGACACCAGCCACGGTGAGCTATCTGCAAGCGGTCGCCGCGCAACTGACTTGGCGCAGGCTCTTGCTTGCCCAAACGCTCGCAGTCGCACAGGGGCTATACAGCACTCTGAGTGTTTACGTTAACCTCATACCAGGCCGGGACTTTGGCGCACTCATCCACTTCGCCATGATTGGACTCCTGATCAACGGAATCGGTATCAACTGTGTGGTGATCGCAACCTTTTGTGCATATGTGGCAGTACGCCGCGGCGCGAATGGCTGGTGGGTTTACCCCGTCGCGCTGCTGGTCGCATCAGGCATTGGCGGCTATGCGCAATGGCCGGCACGGGATGCCTTTCATCTGCGGGTCACCATGGACGACTATGATCCGCAGCATCCATTCCGGCGCTACGGGCACATGTTGGTCATCGGCAGCCAGTTTCTGCTCACAGGGATCTGTTTCCTGCTGGTCTACACCAACCGCGCCCGCGAGGTTGAGTGCATCTTGCTCACACGCGCCGCCCAACTGCGACGCGCGCGCATTGAACGCGAACTTGCACAATCCGAGTTCATCACTGTCCAGACCCGATTGGACCCGGAACAGATTCACCGGGACCTGCAGCGACTTCAGGATCTGTACGTTCGTCGATCGCCCGAAGCCGAGAGCGAACTCGACGCGCTGGTGCAATCGCTGCGGCAGCGCACCCGAAGCGCGATCCTGATTGCGGACTCGCCTCAGCACAGGACATGAGCGTTACGGCCCTCATTGCCGAGGACGAACCGCTGCTGCGCGCCGAGCTGCGCGAACTGCTGGACAAACTCTGGCCCGAACTCGTTATCTGTGCCGAGGTTGAGGACGGATTTCAGGCACTGCAGGCGCTGGAGCGCTACTCCCCGCAGATTCTGTTCCTGGACATTCAAATGCCGGAAATGAGCGGCCTTGAGGTCGCGCAACACGCCAGCGGCCGGGCGCATGTGGTTTTTGTAACGGCTTTTGACCGCTATGCCGTGGAGGCATTCGAGCGCGGCGCCCTGGATTATCTGCTAAAGCCCCTGACGAGGAATCGACTGGAAAAGGCGCTTGAACGGGTCAAGGAACGTCTCTCCTCGCCCCCACCCAACCTGGACGGCATAACGGACCTGTTGCGCAATCTTGCTCCGCGCGCCCCGCTGTACATCAAATGGCTGACGGTACCGCGCGGACAGGAGCTGCGCCTCGTAACGACGGACGAGATCTGCTACCTGCGCGCGGAAGACAAATACACCACGGTGTGCACTCCGGAGGCCGAATATCTCCTCAATTCGACTCTCAAACAGATGCGCGAGAAGCTCGATCCACAATTCTTCTGGCACATTCACCGCAGCTTCGTAGTCAATCTCGCCGCGATCGAGGCGGTGCACCGCTCATTTCGCGGGGCGCTCGAGATCAAACTCAAGCGGCGCGCGGAGCTGCTCCCGGTCAGCGCCGCCCATGCGCATCTGTTCAGGCATTTCTGATGTCACGAGGCCATCTACACTGGCTTGGAGTATTGCTGGGAACTGCAGCCTTAATTCCCATGCACGATGCACGCGCGCAGAATGCGAGCACCTCTACGGACTCCGAGCCCTTGCAGGAGGTCATGGTGACCGGCTCGCTGATCCCGCGGACGGCGGAGCAGTCGCCCGGCCCGATCCGGGTCATTTCTGCCGCCGATCTGCAGCAGTCCGGTTACACGGATGTGTCGGATGTGCTGCGCAACTTGCCGTCCAATGGCGCCAGTACTTTGACTCAGAACAATCCCTCCGCCTATGCCGGGGGCGCCTCGGGCATTTCATTGCGCGGCCTGACGGTAGGGGAGACGCTCACTCTGATCGATGGTCATCGGATGGTGCCTTATCCGCTGTCGGACGACAGCCAGCGCACATTCGTGGATTTGAGTTCAATCCCGGACGTCGCGGTCGATCGCATCGAGGTGCTGGAGGATGGAGCCTCATCCGAGTACGGCTCCGACGCCATCGCGGGAGTCGTCAACGTCTTATTGAAGAAGAACTACCAGGGCATGCAGATCAACGCTGAGGCCGGTTCATCACAACGGGGCGATGGCACACTCGAGCACATCACGGGGATCGTCGGACTGGGCGACCTCGGTAGTCAGGGCTTCAATTTTTATACGGCGATTGAGCTGCGGCACCAGGACGCGATTCTCGTGACTGGCCGCCAGGGTCTTTTCACCAATCGCGACTGGGCGCCTTATGGCGGAGTCGACATTGTCCACGGCTCCGCCGGCAATGCCCCCGAGCCCTACCCACCCACGGTCACCGGCTCACTCTTCAACCCCAATGATCCAAACGCGGCCCCGGTATACCTGCCCGGATGCAGCGCGTCGGCCCAGGCCGCCAATCATTGTCAGTACGTCGACCCAGGACCGCAGCTGCAAACACCGACGCGCAATCTGAATGTGATCAGCCGTCTGACTCTGCGGCTCGCTGACGGATGGCAGCTTTCCTCGACCGCGTCCTTCTTCGAAAGCCGCGCCGAGCAGAGTTTCGGCTACGCAGAGGCGATCTATCCCAATCCCGAATTCGCCGTCGGCCTGGAACCAGGCGCCGCGCCGACCATCAATGGACCCTACATTTTGACTGTCCCCGCCAGCTATCCCGGCAATCCATTCGGCGTTCCTGCGGCAATTGACTACACCTTTCATGAGCTCGGCGACGGTCACGTGACATTTTGCACCGATACCTATCGATTGGCACTGGAACTGGCCGGGGCCATATCCGGCTGGGATGTGACCGCCACCGCCAACGTGCAGTACGCCGACACCCTGCAGACCGAGAATACCGCCGTGGACCTCAGCGCTTTGCAGAACGCTCTCAACAACGGCTACCGGATCGGATTGAACGCGAGCCCGAATGGCGCGGCGCTGTTTGCACCCCCGACGACCACGACCGCGACCAGCACCATGAATGTCCTGTCGGCCTACGCCAGGCGATCTGTCCTTGGCCTGCCTGGGGGATCGCTCACGACGGCATTCGGCACCGAGGTGGACGAGTTCGTGGCCAACGCGCGTGCCGCGCCGACGGTCGCGGATGGTCAGCAAAACGGCAACAATGCCTATGTGATTGGTTCGCAGACCGACACCGCCCTCTTTGCCGAGGCACACGCACCGGTACTCAAAAACCTGAGCATCGATGCCGCAAGCCGCTACGATCACTACAACACCTATGGCGGTTCGCTCACGCCGAAGTTTGGCCTGAGGTTCGTGCCGCTTGAACCCCTGAGCCTGTTTGCCACGTGGGGGAAGGGTTTTCGAGCCCCCAGCCCTGCTGAGTCGCAAAAAGCGGCTTACGGTTTCAGTCTCGGAGCAACCGCCGACCCGATCCTGTGTCCGAACCCGAGTAACCCCTCTGCGCCGGGCAACTATCCGAGCCAATGTGACGTGTCATTGCTGGGCTTGCAGGTCACAAACTCCAAGTTGCGCCCTGAGACCTCGACGGACCTGACACTGGGAGCAGCGCTCCATTCGAACGATGATTGGACCTTGTCCGCCGATTTTTATCGGATCAGGGTCGATGACGCCATCATTCCCGTGTACGAGGCCGGTGGCTACACCAATTCCAGCGCTGAAGACCCGCCGTTGGTGCGTAGCGCGCCTCTTACCCTTCCCTACGTCAATGCCAATGGGACGCTCGTGAATCAATTGACGCCGGCGGGTACCATTTTGTATCAACCCTTCCCCTACGTGAATGCGACCTCAACGGAGACCCAGGGCCTTGATGTGGATCTCATTGGCAAGCGTTCGATGGGCGCCGCGGGAGAGCTGAGCATCGAGTTCAATTACACGCGGGTCCTGCTCTATGATCTCGACGCCTATGGCCAGACTTACGAGCTGGCCGGCACCCACGGACCGTCGCAAATCTCAGGAGACACGGGCACTCCCCGCGATCGCGCGCGAATGTCGTTGAGCTGGACGCGCGGGCGAGTCAGCCTGACCACCACAATCAATTACGTGGGCGCGTTCAGCGTCACGGACACCTCGGTCGGGCAAGATACTTGCGACGAGGCAGTCTATGCAGGAGCACCCGGCGATTTTTTATACGGGACCGCAATTCCACGCCTTTTCTGCACAGTCAGGTCTTTCACGGATGTCGATCTTTACGGCCAATATCGACTCAATGGCCACGTCACACTGCACGCGTCAATTCTCAATCTGTTCAACACCCCGCCGCCCGTCGACATCGTCACCTACGGAAGCAGCGCCAGCTACGATCCGGCATTCCACCAAGTCGGCGCGGTAGGACGGTTCTTCACCGCCGGCGTTACCGCGACGTTCTGATTTCTGATTGCCGTGCCCGGCCTTGCGAACGTTGTCCGGGCCTAGGCAGCAGCAGGGCGGGCCCTCGCGATTGCGTCAACCTTGAACACTCTGACCGCATTCGCCAGGTGCTGGGTCTGCGACGCCATGCTGCCCGCGGCGGCGGCGGCCTCCTCGACCAACGCGGCGTTCTGTTGGGTTACATCTTCCATGCTTCTGACGACGCGCTCGACGGAGGTCAGGCTTCCCGATTGATTTGCGCTCGCATCGCTGATTTCGCCGATCACAACAGTGACCCTGCGAACGCTGTCGACGATGTCCTGCATTACGGAGCCCGCGACGGTGACGAGCGCACTGCCAGCCTCAACTCGAGTGATGCCCTCGGCGATCAGGCCATTAATCTGTTTGGCGGCTGTGGCGCTTCGGGCTGCCAAGGCACGTACCTCGGAGGCCACGACGGCGAATCCACGCCCATGCTCCCCGGCGCGCGCCGCCTCGACGGCCGCGTTCAGTGCCAGCAAGTTCGTCTGAAAGGCAATCTCCTGGATCATACTGACGATGTCGGCGATCTTCGCCGACGAGTCCTTGATACCGTCCATGGTACCGATGACCTCGGACACGACGGCCCCGCCGCGCTCGGCGGCAGAGGTTGCGGAGTGCGACAGTTGGTTCGCGAGCGCCGCGTTCTGCGCGTTCTGCCGCACGTTGTCGGCCAGGTTCCGCAATGTATCGGAGGTCTGCGCCAAGGCGCTCGACTGCTCCTCGGTACGCGTCGACAGATTCATATTGCCTTTGGCAATCTCTGATGAAGCCTGGGCGATGCTGTGAGCGGCGGTGTCGATTCGGCCGATGACTTCCCGCAGCCGAGAGATGGTGGCATTGGTATCGCGCTTCAGGTCGCCGAGGCGGCCTGGGAAGGAAGCGGTGATGTTTACGGTCAAATCGCCATTTGCCATGGCGCCGAGTGCCTCGCTGAAACTGCCGACGAAGGTCTGCATCGACTGCGACAGGCCATCCAAACCGTTGGCGAGCTCAACCTGGTAACCCGCGAGTCCCGCGCGGTCGCAGCGCACGGAGAAGTCGCCCTCGTTTGCGCGGCGGATGAGCTGGTTCTGGAGGTCCATGAACCGCGCCAGGAAGTCGGCCGTCGCATTCACGTGCTCGCGCAATTGTGCAAACTCCCCGGAGCCGGAGGCGGTTACGCGGTGCGACAGGTCTCCATGCGCAATGGCCTGCAGCACGGCGGTGGTGTCACCGAGCGCGTGCCGCAAAGACGTTTGCATCACGGTCATGGCTTCGGCGACGCTGCCCGCACTGGCGCCCAGCGTGTCCAGCTCCACATCAACATCGCCAGCCGCGAGCCGCTGTGCCACATGAGATAGTTTGCTGGGCTCGCAACCAATGGCGGTCGACTCTGCTTTGAGCCGGATTGCGATGGCCACCAGCAGCGCGGTCTCGAAGATGACGTACGCAGCATGGATCACAACGATGCCGAATCCGGTCTGGTACCCGAATACCCACACCGGGGCGCCACTGCGTTGCGCGAAATCGAAGGCCAAATGTTGGACGGCAATCACGCCCGCAGCGACCACCAGTGGTATCCAGTCGCGGTAGACCAGCAGAAACGCGAGCAAGACGAAGACCCCGAAGTGCAATTCCGGCATGCCGTGCGCCTGGTGGATCTGCAGCGCGGTCATGATCATGAAACCGGCCGCGATTGCACAGCGGGTCGCCAAGGCCCCCGAGGCTGCGAAAACCAGCCAGGCACATGCGGCAAAAGTGGAACCTCCGATCGTGAGTGCTTCCGACCATGTGTCGTACCAGGGCGCCAAGGCGCAAGACAGCACCACGAGTGCGCCTAGCACGCCCAGCAGCAGGCGATCGCCGGCCTGGTGGATCCGCAGAAGGTAACTATTGGTGGGGCTCATAATTTGATTCCAAAGGCGGACGGAGGCTGGTGCGCACAGAAGCAGCCTCCGGATATCACGAGTTGTGGCCGCGGACGCTGTCCCGACAGCAATTGATCGAGCACGCGCTCGACCAATCCATTCGACGTCCCACATGCGGCCTTATCGCTGTAGGGGCCGAAATACATCAGTTTCCCGTGTGCGTCGAAGACCAGTGCGGCGGGCGTGGCTTCGATCCATCGTGGACTGTCGGCGCCAGCCGGACTCGAGCGTTCCACGCGTACAAAATGCACATGTCGCGGCTGATAGGCGGCCTGGATCTGCGCCAGATGGGGGTCGGTAAAGCGGTTGCACGGACAGTTCGCGTCGTAGACATGCACGACGGTCGCGCCCGACATACGGTCCCGGATGTTCGGCCCCGCGAAACTGTGTCTGAACCACTCCTCGGCAGCCGGCGCTTCTGCACCCGATTCGAAAAGCGTCGCATGGGCCCGCGACACGAACGGGCGCTGATAGCGCAGTTCAAAGAACCAGACCGCATAAGCCGTCCCGACTAACCAGACCGCGACCACGAGCCACTGGACTCTGACTTCAATCTTTGTTGCGCGTGGCACGTTGCCTCTTGCGGCAAACGACATAGTGGGATTCCGTTCTTCTCTTACGAACAAGGTAGCCGGATGCTCAATCGGGGGACTTCGATCGCGTCGCACAAATGACATAACGGACGAGGGGGCCGTCACAAGTTCGCTGGAAGGGGCAACCTGAAAGCGCTAAAATATCAGGCACTCAAACCGTAGCGCGGCCGGCCGACCGAGGGCGGCCATGGGTCCGTAAACCCGGAGCAGAAGCGGGCGATGCCCGGCCCGGAAAATCGTTCACCCGACTCTGCGGCCGAGATCGCAATGTTCAGGCTTCATTTTCCGGGACTTCCCGGGAGCGGATTGAACGGCTCCACCGCGGCGTCTATCGGCGTGTTGTGTCCATGCACAATTCGCCAATCGCCCTGAAGTTTGCACATCGTCAGCGTCAGGCGGTCCTGTCCCGGTGGCCGGTACTTTATGACGGTTAGGTTTCACAGACTGGGCGCGTACTGGTCCTCGCGTACCCACCAACCATGAATCTGCGGGGAAGCCTGGGTGGGCAGATGGACAGTGGCAATGGGTCCATCCTCGATGTGCTCGGCATCAAGGATCAGCAGGTCGGCGCGCAGGTTCTGATCGAGATGCCAGGCAACCCCGAGAAGGTAGCCTTCTCCTTCCGCGGCGTTGGTGCTCTTGGGAGCAAACAGCGGCTCGCCGAGTGAGACGGTGTCCGGAGCCTTCCACAACTTATGCGAGCGGGTCTGATGGTCGACCCGGGCGTAGCAGGCGGCCTTCCAGCGCACCGGATCGGCGGGATCCGGGCAGCCCATGAAGCCGTAGCGGTACGGCATGCTGTTGTAGCGGTCATCCTGTCTTGGCAGCGGCGCAATCAACGGATACATCCGTTCAATGCCGTAGCCGCTGTTGCGGCCGTTCAGGTTCACCGTCAGACGATGCAGATAACTGGTGCCCGCCTGCGCGTCATAGGCCGAGCCGTCCTTGTTGGGGATGACGGGGTATGGGTTTCCTGCGGTGATTTCCCGGTCGAAATACAATTTGCCGTTGTCCTCGAAGGCACCCAGTGTGTGGCTGCCCCCGCGTGCGGGGCCCTCGATCCATTCCAGATCCGTGCCGTCGCCCTGGCGGCGCATGAACCCGAAATAGCTCTTCTTGCCCTTGTCCCATGACCAGTGAATGCCGCCGCGTCGCAACTGCTCATGGTCGATCGCCAGGGGCGTGATGAAGAAGGCGATATGGTTTTCCGTCACGGCGAAATCATGCACGGCGCTGACATACGGCATACGGACCTCGGTGCCCCATATTTTTTTGCCGTTCCTGTCAATTTCAAATGCTGCAATGACGTCGCTGCCGAAGCCCCGGGCTTCGTAACCGAAGGCAACGATGTTCCCGCTTGAAGAGCAGATCTTCGGGTGCGCGGTGAAGGGCTGATCTCGGGGCAGCTGGCCATCAAAGGTGTAGACCGGCTCGAGCGTTTCGAGCGTGTTCAGGTCCAGTGCAGTGGGGGCGCTGTCCTCCTTCAACGCGAGAATCAGATTCCTGTGATGAATCACATGCGTGTTGGCGGTGCTGCGACTCAGACCCTTCACGCTTGGATCGTCGAGGGAAGGATTGCGGTACATCGGCATCAGGTTTTTGCGCGCGGCGTCCTGAGCGAGGTAGCGTTCGGTTCTCACGTAACGGCTGCGGTAGTCGACGCGGCCATTTCTGATCCTGAACAGCCGTATGTGCCCCGCGCCGTCAAAGGCAATGTTGCCGGCCGCCAACGGATACTGGGGGTCCGGGCCGACTGCATAGAAGCCGCCGCTGAGATTCGGCGGAAGCTTGCCTTCCACCGGACAGTCCTGAACGTCGACTTCCGCACGCTGCGGGGCATAAGTCGCGCCAAATCTGGGGGCTTCGCTCACATTCGCAGTGCCACTCAGCCGTATTTAATGGCCGTATGTCACGGCAATCTGACCCTGCGCCAGGACGTGACCCTCCATCGCCGGCACCAGCTGCCGTATCGTGGTGTCCGCAGGAAGCCCCAGCTTCGTATCGAGCGCATACACGGTAAGGGCATAATGGTGCGTCGATCCGGCACCCGGGCACGGCCCCGTGTAGCCGAATGCCTGGGAGTCATCCTTGCCCTGCTGGGTACCGTCGGGCAGCGGCTGCGGCGGGACGCCTTCAGCCAGCTCGCGTTTGTCGGCAGGCATGTCGAAGACCAGCCAATGTGCGACGTAGTGCCGATGAATGTGGCCTACGGTCAGGTCTCGGTCTTCCATGATCAGCGCCAGGCTCTTGGTGCCGGTCGGCGGGTTGCTCCAGGCGATCTGCGGCGAGACGCTGTCGCCCTTGCAGCCGTATTTGTCCGGCAGTGCACCGTTTGCGGCGCTGGTGCTGGTGACCTGCAGCGAGCCTTTCACCTGCTGCTGAACTGCCAGGGGGCTGCACGCAGCCACAACTGCGGCCAATGACAGGGTGGCCGATAAGGGCAGGAGCTGGCGCATTTCGCCTCCGACTTTGCAGTAACGACAGCCCTGCAGTGTACGTGGCGGTTCGGACTTGAACAACGATCCGTATTGCGCGAGCCGGGCCGATTGTGGCCCGGCTCACGATTGGCAAGCCCCCTAATAAGCGGGCCAGTCCATCACCAGGTTATAGGCATTGACTGATCCGATCCCGCTCGGGAAATCCCACCCCGTCGTCGTCGTATAGGCCGGAACATTGAACCAGTTCACGACGGAAAGGACGCCATAGGTGTCTTTCGGCGGCAGGAAGCAGTTGTAGATCTTTGCTCCCGAACTGGTGCATGCGCCGACGTTATCGCCCTGGGTCACATCGTAGAACACGCAACCGTTGTGGGTCTTGTTCACGGTCGTGGAGTTGCACGAGGACGAGCCCGACGCGCCGTACTCATTGCGGGCCAATGAATAGTAGACGCTGTCGGGATTGCCCCAGCGGGCGCGGGTCTTCTGATTCACCAGCGCCTGAATGGCCGCCATGATCGGCGACGACACCGAGGTGCCACCGAAGCCGGCCCAGCTGCTCGGGGCGCCGTTGCAGGTGAAGCCGCCGCCGACGAAGGGGTCCGTATTGGGATCGGACCAGCACACCACGTAGTACGCATCCCAGATGCCGTTGGCGGCAAACAGTGCGACGTCAGGAATGTCGCGCACGCCATCTCCCGGAACACCCAGCAGCCCGTACTGCCACGAGGGCTTCGAGTAGCCACGGCACGACCCGCTGACCACCCCGGAAACAGCAGGGCTTCCGATCGCGCAACCACTGGGACCGCCGCTACCGCCGACGGCATTGGCGAGAAAGTTCAAGGGGGCGTTGCTGGGGGCGATCTGCGACGAATTACACTCTGCGAGCGGAGTACCTCCCAGTGCCGCAGCCAGCAACGCTCCCGCGCACGAATCGTTCCAGGGAATCTCCTGGATGTAGGACAGCGCCGAACTGTAGGTACTGCTGTTCTTGGCACTCCAGTACGTCGACGCAGGCACCCCGAGCGCGGTGTAGCCGAAATCCAGTCCCCCGACCGAAACGTTGTAAGGCGTCGAGGTGAAGCCGCTCACGCCGATGCCATGCGTCGCGGGATTGCCGAGGTCGGCACTGGCGGCATCCTCATTGGCGCTTTGACCGTTGACGGCCTCCGCCTCGCCGTAGCTGATGCTGACCACCGAGGGCAGATCCCCCGCGGGGCCGTTCAGCGTGTTCTCCAGCGCAATCAAGCCACCGAACGTCGTCGTGGTATCCGTGCAGGCCGCCAGCACGATGGCCGCATTCGGAGCGGCCGCCGATGCCCATTCCACATCGATTGCGGCCTCACCGTCATCGCCGTAGCCCGGGTCGGTGGATTGCCCCTGAAATCCGGGATTGGCGCAGTGGATGAAGCCCTTGGGGCTGGCCTGGGTGAGTGTCCCGAACGGGTACTTACTCGCCAACCCGAAGGTACTTCTGAAGGTATTCCAATCGTGCGTCGAGTAGAGGTAGGTATCTTCCACGAGCGACGGTGCCTCAAGACCTTTCAAACAGCCGACATTGTCGGCCTACTGGGCGCTGCAGTGCAGCGAGGCATGCTTGGTGTGCCGGTGGTTTGCTACACGGCATTGCCGTGCATCAATCGTGACGCAGCACGGCGTCGCGCGGGTCGTGCCCCAGGGATTTTTAGCGACCCAGTATCTCTGGGTTCGTGACCCGGATCGGGGTGCCGTCGATGAACGCGACCGCGTTCTCCACGCTCTGCGCATAAAAGTGCCGCATGGTTTCCACGACCGTATATCCGACATGCGGTGTCAGCACGGTGTTCGGCACCTTTCGCAGTCGGTGGTTGGCCGGCAGCGGTTCCCGATCGAACACGTCGAGGCCTGCAAAAATACGCCGCTGCTCCAGGGCCAACGCCAGCGCGTCCTCATCGATCAGCGGTCCACGGGAGGTGTTGATGAGTACCGCGCCTGGTTTCATGCGGCCGATTTCCGCCGTCCC